>ERZ724526.171-NODE-171-length-37204-cov-9.827775_pt1 | contig 37204 bp, 50 predicted proteins | sample MGYA00376059_ERZ724526 | MGnify/ENA primary metagenome ERZ724526 (study PRJEB28724, sample SAMN07190883) | activated sludge metagenome | isolation source: activated sludge of sewage treatment plant in Hong Hong | place: Hong Kong | collected 2016-03-17 ...
GCTCACGATCATCTGCTCGAACATCGCCCCCTGGCTTGTCTGCATACCGTCGCGGAACTCGGAACTTGGCTCAGGGAAAACGCCTGATCTGCGCCAGCGCCGATCTTGTCGAGGCCGGTACGGGTTTCCGCTTTCGCGTCAACCACACAGGGCGCGAGGCAGATGCCTTCGCCGTTCGCTTTCGCGGAAAGGTCTTCGGCTACCTCAACGAATGCGGCCACATTCCAGCACAACTTGATTGGCTGCCGGGAGAGTTCTTCGATGATTCCAAGCTATACTTGATCTGCTCGGTTCATGGCGCGCTTTATGCTCCGGACTCGGGTCGGTGCCTTGGCGGGCGCTGTCAAGGCAAAGGCCTGGCGGCACTAGTTCTCGACGAGGCTGATGGTCAGGTCTTTCTGGTACAAGAAAACGTTCATGGATAATCCCCAAGGCCCCAACAATTCCCCGGACTGGGAGCGGAAGACGCTCGAGAAGCTGCTGTTCCTGACGCTTGAAGAACAGAAGAACCGGCGGCGTTGGGGAATCTTCTTCAAGTTCCTCGCTTTCGGCTATCTTGCCCTCGTTCTCGTCCTGCTGGTCGACTGGGGAACCGAGGCGTCGCATCAGGAACGCCATACGGCATTGATCGAGATGACCGGCATGATCGAAGCGAAAGGGGCGTCCAATGCCGAACAGATGCTCCAGGCGCTGCAAGGCGCGTTCAAGGAAAAGAATGTTGCCGGGGTGATCCTGCGCATCAACAGTCCGGGTGGCAGTCCGGTTCAGGCCGGAATCATCAATGACGAGATTCGCCGGCTTCGCGCCAAGCATCCCGAAACCCCGCTCTACGCGGTGGTCGAGGACATTTGTGCCTCGGGCGGCTACTACGTGGCGGCAGCCGCCGACAAGATCTATGTGAACAAGGCCAGCATCGTCGGATCGATCGGTGTCCTGATGGACGGCTTCGGCTTCACCGGAACGATGAACAAGCTCGGTGTCGACCGGCGCCTGCTCACGGCCGGGAATAACAAGGGCTTCCTTGACCCGTTCTCGCCGCAGAATCCGAATCAGACAGCGCACGCGCAGGTCATGCTCGACGACATTCACCAGCAGTTCATCGACGTGGTCAAAGCCGGCCGTGGCGCGCGTCTCAAGGAAACCCCGGAAATGTTCTCGGGGTTGATGTGGACCGGTGACCAGAGCGTCAAGCTCGGTCTGGCCGACGACTTCGGCAGTGTCGATTCCGTGGCGCGCGACGTGATCAAGGCCGAGAAGGTGCTCGATTATTCGGTCAGGGACAATATCGCCGAGCGCTTTGCCAGGCGCCTCGGGGCTGGCGCGGTCAACACCATGTGGAAGGGGCTTTCCGAGGCCGCGGCGGGCGTCAGCCTGCGCTGAGGCTGCTCACGCCAACAGCAGGAACACCGTCGGACGCCGCTCGATTGCGGGCGGCGTTTGCTTTTTCCATTGCCGGATCGTGCGTGTCACGACAGATTCGCCCGGCAGCGTCAGGTCGGTTGCCAGGGTCAGGCGGGTTGCCGGATCACAGACCTGCAGGGCGGTTGCGAACAACGGCTGGTTCCGGTAAGGCGTTTCGATGAAGATTTGCGTTTGCCGCCGCGCTCGCGACTCGCTTTCGAGGTCGCGCAAGGCTTTTGCCCGCTCGGCTTCCTTTGCCGGAAGATAGCCGTGGAAGGCAAAACACTGTCCGTTCAGGCCCGAAGCCATGAGCGCCAGCAGCAGCGAGGAGGGACCGATCAGCGGGGCGACGCGGATGTGTTCTTGTTGGGCCAGCGCCACCAGGTTGGCCCCGGGGTCGGCGACCGCCGGGCAGCCCGCTTCCGAGAGCAGGCCGACATCATGGCCGGCGCGCAGCGGCAGCAGCAGGCGCTCCAGAGCTTCCGGCCTGGTGTGCTCGTTGAGCTCGGCAAGCTGCAATTCCTGCAGCGGCGCGTCGGTGGAGAGCGCCTTCAGGAAGGCACGGGCACTCTTCGGCTGTTCGACGATGAAGTGGGCGAGCGGACGCACCGCGGCCAGCACGCTCGCCGGGAGCGATTCTTCAAGCGGTGTCGGGCCGAGCGGCACAGGGATCAGATAGAGCGTCCCTGTCATCACGGAACCGCCACACCCTGTCTTCGCAGCAGGGCGCAAAGGGCGATCAGGGGCAGACCGATCAGCGCATTCGGATCTTCGCCGACGATACGGCTCAGAAGCGCGATCCCGAGACCTTCGGCTCGGGCGGAGCCGGCGCAGTCATAGGCTGGCTCGCGGCACAGGTAGCGTTCGATCTCTTCATCCGTCAAGTCGCGGAAGGTGACCAGGGTGGGGACACCACACACCTCGGTCAAACCAGTACGAGCGTTATGGAGGCAGAGGCCGGTGAAGAAATTGACCGTCTTCCCCGAGAGGGCGCGCAATTGCTCGACTGCGCGCTCGTGGCATCCCGGCTTGCCATAGATCAGCCCATCGACCGTGGCAACCTGGTCGCTGCCGATGATCAGGGCGTCCGGATGGGCGCTCGCGACGGCCCGGGCCTTGGCTTCGGAAAGACGCAATGCCATTGCTTCCGGGCCTTCGCCAGGCCAACGACTTTCGTCGGTTTGCGGGCTGGCAACGGCAAACGGCAAGCCGAGACGGTCCAACAGTTCGCGGCGGTATGGCGAAGTCGACGCAAGAATCAGAGCCTGTGACATGAAAGTTTCAATATAACAGAGTGTTGCTGGAACTTCTTAAAGTGACACTTTGTTTTGACTTGGGGCGCAAGAGATAATATCATTGCACGTTTGAGTCGCAAGAGCCTGAGCTTGAAAAGGATTTCGGACGCATTCGCGTTTTGCCGGGAGGGTCGTGTTGTTGAAGGAACGCTGGCGCTATCCAGCCTTGAACGCCTGCATGACCTGCTGGCGGAGGCGGCTGGAGAGGTGAGCTTTCGTATCGGCGGACTAGCGGGGGAACAGGGAGAGTCGTTGCTGCATCTGGAGGTTTCGGGATCGCTCCCGCTGGCCTGTCAGCGCTGTCTTGAAGCCATTCCTTTCGACCTCGATGTCGATATTTTCCTGGAATTGCTTCCGGAAGGTGCCGAGGTGTCGCAGGACGAGATGGAAGACGACACCCGTGATTTCCTGCCGGTGGCGGGCAAACTGGATGTGGCCGAATTGGTGGAGGACGAAATCCTCCTGGCTCTGCCGGTTGCGCCAAGGCACGAAAGATGTGGTTTGCCAGGCTCGGTCGTTGCGGGCGAGCGGATTTATCCGTTCGCGCAATTGGCCGGACTCAGAGGCAAGCTGAACTGATTTTTTTGGAGTAATAGAAATGGCTGTTCAACAGAACAAGAAATCCCCTTCCAAGCGTGGCATGCATCGCGCCCACGACTTCCTGTCCAATCCGTCGCTGGCCGTCGAGCCGACCACCGGCGAAGTGCATCTGCGCCACCATATTTCGCCGAATGGCGTCTATCGCGGCAAGAAGGTTCTCAAGGCCAAGGGCGAGTAACCGTTCAATGAAGGGCAGGCTGTCCGTTCCGGGCCGCCTGCCCTTCGTTTTGCCATGACAGCCCGCATCGCCATCGATTGCATGGGAGGAGACCACGGACCGTCGGTGACGGTGCCGGCGTCCCTGCGCTTCCTCGAAGACCATCCCACCGCCAGCCTGATCCTTGTCGGCCGCGAAGAGTCGCTGCGACCGCTGCTGGGCCAATGGGCCGCAAGTTCCCGCCTGCGCGTCGTCCACGCGTCGGAAGTTGTGGAGATGCACGAATCGCCTGCGCTTGCATTGCGCAACAAGAAGGATTCGTCGATGCGGGTCGCGATCAACCTGGTCAGGAATGGCGAGGTGGACGCCTGCGTGTCGGCGGGCAACACCGGCGCGCTGATGGCGATTTCACGGTTTGTCATGAAGATGATGCCGGGAATCGAGCGACCGGCGATCTGTGCCGCCGTGCCAACAGCGAAAGGGCATACCCACATGCTCGATCTTGGCGCCAACGTCGATTGCGGGCCGGAACATCTGCTCCAGTTCGGCATCATGGGCGCCATGCTGGTCGCCGCGATGGAGCACAGCGAGCGCCCGACCGTCGGCATCCTCAATATCGGCGAGGAGGAGATCAAGGGCAACGAAGCGGTCAAGGCCGCCGCCGAGCTTCTCCGCGCTGCGGACCTCAATTTCATCGGCAACGTCGAGGGCGACGGCATCTACAAGGGCGATGCCGATGTCGTCGTCTGCGACGGTTTCGTCGGCAATGTCGCCCTGAAGGCATCGGAGGGGCTGGCGCAGATGCTGGGTTCCTCGCTGCGCGGCGAGTTCAAGCGCAACTGGCTGACCAAGTTGGCAGCCGTCATCGCGATGTCTGTCCTCAACAATTTCAAGCAACGCTTCGACCATCGCCGCTACAACGGGGCCATCCTGTTGGGCCTGCGCGGCATTTCGGTCAAGAGCCACGGATCGGCCGATGCTTTCGCTTTTGGCTACGCCATTGGCCGTGCCTATGATGCCGCCGAGAACCGCGTCCTCGAGCGGATCGCCGCGCGAATCGCATCGCTGACGGATGCGCGGGTTGCCAGCGTCGAGGAGGGCGCCTGAATGTATGCGCGACTAACCGGAACCGGCAGCTATCTTCCCGGCGCCCCGGTAAGTAATGACGACCTGGCGGCGCGTGGCATCGACAGCAATGACGAGTGGATCGTTTCGCGTACCGGCATTCGCAGCCGGTTCCTGGCGACACCGGGAACGACCTCAAGCGAACTGGGGCTGGTCGCTGCGCAGCGGGCGCTGGAGATGGCTGGCGTCGCGGCCAGTGACATTGACCTGATCATCGTCGCGACGTCGACTCCGGATTTCATCTTTCCCAGTACCGCCTGCCTTATCCAGGGCAGGCTGGGTAGCCGCAAGGGTGCTGCCGCGTTCGACGTCCAGGCCGTCTGCAGCGGCTTTGTCTACGCGCTGGGGATTGCCGAGAAGTTCATCCGCTCGGGCAGCCATGGCAAGGCGCTGGTCATCGGCGCCGAAGTGTTTTCGCGGATTCTCGACTGGAACGATCGGGGTACCTGTGTGCTGTTCGGCGACGGGGCGGGCGCGGTGGTCCTCGAAGCGGCGGAGGAGCCCGGGATCCTGACCACGGCAATGCATGCCGATGGCACCCAGAACGACATCCTGAATGTTCCGGGCCAGGTCTGTGGGGGACAGGTCACCGGCGACCCATTCCTGCGCATGGACGGTCAGGCGGTCTTCAAATTCGCTGTGCGTGTCCTGGCGGAGGTCGCCGAAGAGGTGTGCGGGAAGGCTGGCATCCCCGCGAACGCAGTCGACTGGCTGATTCCGCATCAGGCAAATATTCGTATCATGGAAGCCACGGCAAAAAAACTCGGCGTCGACCGCGACAGGGTGATCATCACCGTCGACCGGCATGGCAACACTTCCGCCGCGTCCGTTCCGCTGGCGCTTGATGAAGCGGTGCGTGACGGACGCATCCAGAGGGGCCAAAGAGTGCTGCTGGAAGGCGTCGGCGGTGGCTTCACCTGGGGCGCGGCCCTGCTTGAATTCTGATTCGGGAGAGGGAAAGCATGTCTTTCGCTATCGTATTTCCAGGCCAGGGCTCCCAAAGCGTTGGCATGATGACGGCCTACGGCGACGCTGCCGTGGTGCGCGCAACCTTCGACGAGGCGTCCGCTGCCCTCGGCGATGACCTGTGGGCATTGGTCGCCGAAGGTCCGGTGGAAGCCCTTGCGCAGACGGTGAATACGCAGCCGGTCATGCTGACTGCCGGCATTGCCGCCTGGCGGCTTTGGCGGGAGAGGGGTGGCCGCATGCCCGCTGTCGTTGCCGGTCACAGTCTTGGCGAGTATTCGGCGCTGGTCGCCGCCGGCGTCATCGAACTCAAGGATGCCGTGCCTCTCGTTCGGCTGCGCGCAGCCGCGATGCAGGAAGCCGTTCCGTTTGGCACAGGCGCCATGGCGGCAATTCTTGGCCTCGATGATGCGGGCATCGTCGCCGCCTGTAGCGAGGCAGCGCAAGGCGAGGTTGTCGAACCGGTCAATTTCAATGCTGCCGGGCAGACGGTCATTGCCGGGCACAAGACGGCTGTCGACCGCGCCATGGATGCCTGCAAGGCGCGTGGCGCCAAGATGACCAAGGCCCTGCCGGTTTCCGCGCCGTTCCATTCGTCGCTGATCCGCCCGGCAGCCGACAAGCTGGCGGCGCGTCTGGCGGAGCTGGATTTCCTGTCGCCGGTCGTTCCGGTGATCAACAATGTCGATGTCGCAATCGAGAGCGAACCGAAACGCATCAAGGATGCGCTGGTCCGTCAGGCCTACAACCCCGTACGCTGGGTCGAAACCATCCAGAAAATGGCTGCTCTTGGCGCGTCGACCGTGGCCGAGTGTGGTCCGGGCAAGGTGCTGGCCGGACTGACCAAACGCTGCGCCGGCGGTGTGGCCGGTGTGGCGCTGGCGGATGCCGCTTCCATCGAAGCCAACCTGGGTCTGGAGTGAACCATGCTGAATGACAGGATCGCTTTCGTCACCGGCGCCACCCGCGGTATCGGCCGCGCCGTTGCGCTGGAGATCGGCAGGCAGGGCGCGACGGTGATCGGCACGGCAACCAGCGAAGACGGAGCCGCCAGGATTTCCGCGTATCTCGCCGCGGCCGGCATCAGGGGCAAGGGGGTCGTGCTCGACGTCACCGACACCGCCCGGACCGACGATGCCCTGGCCGATGCCGCTAAGGAATTCGGTGTCATTACCGTCCTGGTCAACAATGCCGGGATTACCCGTGACAACCTGGCGATGCGCATGGGTGACGACGAGTGGGACACCGTGATCGATACCAACCTGAAGGCCGTTTTCCGTCTGACGCGCGGCGTCATGCGCGGAATGATGAAGGCGCGATTCGGGCGTGTGGTCAATATCACCTCCGTCGTCGGCTATTCCGGCAATCCAGGCCAGGCCAACTACTGTGCGGCGAAGGCCGGCGTCGCCGGTCTCACCCGATCGCTGGCACGGGAACTCGGCAGCCGCAACATCACGGTCAACTGCGTCGCTCCGGGCTATATCGCCACCGACATGACCCATGCCTTGAGCGAAGAGCAGAGGCAAGCCATGCTGGCCACGATTCCGCTCGGTCGTGCCGGCACTCCGGAAGATGTCGCCGGGGCCGTGGGCTTTCTGGTTTCCCCGGCGGCCAGCTATGTCACAGGCACGACAGTACATGTGAATGGCGGCATGTTCATGGATTGATTTCCCGAAGCCCCAGCTTTTGGTAAACTATCAACGTTTTTTTACGCACCCCCAAGCGGGAAGGAGTTTTTCTAATGGATAACATCGTAGAGCGCGTCAAGAAGATTGTCGCCGAACAGTTGGGCGTCAATGAAGCGGACATCAAGAACGAGTCCTCTTTCGTCGACGATCTGGGCGCGGATTCGCTGGACACCGTCGAACTGGTGATGGCGCTCGAAGAGGAATTCGAGTGTGAGATTCCTGACGAACAGGCCGAGAAGATCACCACGGTCCAGCAGGCGGTCGACTATATCCTGGCCAACAAGGCCGCCTGATTCACGTCGTCTGATTCAGCGACAAGGCCGGCCCCATGGTCGGCCTTGCCGCATTTGCATTCGGAGTTCACCTTGACACGTCGCAGAGTCGTAATCACTGGGCTGGGTCTTGTTAGCCCGGTCGGAAATACCGTCGAAGAAGGTTGGCGGAACATCGTGGCTGGCCGTTCCGGCATTGTCCGTGTCAGCAAGTTCGATACGTCCACCTTTCCGGTCCAGATTGCCGGCGAGGTCAGAGGCTTTGACGTTACCAGCTATCTATCGTCCAAGGACGCGCGCCGTATGGATACCTTCATCCATTTCGGCATGGCGGCGGGGATTCAGGCAGTGCGTGACGCCGGGCTGGACCAGGACAATGCTGCCGACCTCGAGCGTGTGGGGGTGTCGATCGGTTCGGGTATCGGTGGCCTGCCGCTGATCGAGGTGACCAAGGACGAATACAATGCCGGCGGTGTCCGCAAGGTGTCGCCATTCTTCGTTCCCGGCTCGATCATCAACATGATTTCCGGCAACCTGTCGATCATGTACGGCTTCAAGGGTCCGAACATCGCGCTGGTGACCGCCTGCTCGACCGGCACCCATTCGGTAGGCGACGCCGCGCGCATCATCGAATACGGCGACGCCGACATCATGGTCGCCGGAGGCGCGGAATCGACCGTGTCACCTCTTGGCATAGGGGGCTTCTGCGCCGCTCGCGCGCTCTCCACGCGCAATGACGACCCGACGACCGCCAGCCGGCCGTGGGACAGGGATCGCGATGGTTTCGTTCTCGGTGAAGGGGCCGGGTGCATGGTGCTCGAGGAGTACGAGCACGCCAAGGCTCGTGGCGCGAGGATCTACGCCGAAGTTGCCGGTTACGGCATGAGCGCTGACGCTTATCACATGACGCAGCCGGCCGAGAGCGGCGACGGCGCCCGCCGCTGCATGCTGGCCGCGCTGAAGAATGCCGGACTGTCTCCGTCTGACATCCAGTATGTCAATGCTCACGGTACCTCGACGCCGCTTGGCGACGTCGCCGAGACGATGGCGGTCAAGAGCGCTTTCGGCGACGCCGTGAAGAATATCGTGGTCAATTCCACCAAGTCGATGACCGGGCACCTGCTCGGTGCGGCGGGCGGGATCGAAGCGGTTTTCACGGCGCTGGCGATTCACAATCAGGTTTCTCCGCCGACCATCAACATCTTCAACCAGGACGAGCGCTGCGATCTCGACTACTGTGCGAATCAGGCGCGCCCGATGAGGATCGACGCCGCCCTCTCGAACTCGTTCGGTTTTGGCGGCACGAACAGCACCGTCGTCTTCAAACGCATCTGATCTCGCGCAACACTTGGGCGTTCGGCAGGGAACGGCGCAGTTGCCGACAACCATCGGACTTAACCGGTCGCGCCTGGTCGACGGCATCCTGCTCGTTTCAACCGTCGTCGGCCTTCTTGCGCTGGCGTTTGCAACCTGGTCCCTGGTCACTTCCTGCCTGCTGGCGGTCGTGACCCTTCTGGCGGCGCTCTCGGCAGCGCATGCATTGACGCCGCGAATCCGGGTCTTGCGTATTGCGGAAGACGGGCGGGTCAGTTGTCTGGTCGCGGGTGAGTCGGAGTTCTCCCCTGTTCGCGTGCTGCCCGGTGCGACGGCGCATCCCTGGCTGACGGTAATGCGTCTCGCGCACGCGGAAGGCAATTGGCTGGTCGCGGTCGCGCCGGATTCTGCGGCGCCCGAGGAATTCCGGCGCCTGCGGGTCTGGTTACGCTGGCGCGCGCCAGTCAGCGACGGCGGCTCCGGCGATTTCTGAGAATCGTGCTCTTCGCGCGCGGCAGCGTTTCCGGATAGTCACGCGAAAAGTGCAGCCCGCGGCTTTCCTTGCGCCGCATGGCGCAACGGATGATCAGGTCGGCGGTGACGACCAGATTGCGCAGTTCGATCAGGTCGTGACTGACCCGGAAATTGGCGTAGAACTCCTCGATTTCCCACTTCAGCAAACGGATGCGATTCTGTGCGCGCTTGAGCCGCTTCGTGGTGCGGACAATGCCGACGTAGTCCCACATGAAACGACGCAATTCGTCCCAGTTGTGGGAAATGACCACTTCCTCGTCGGCATTGGTGACGCGGCTTTCATCCCATTGGGGCAAGCGGGGAAGTCGGCCGGTTTTGCGACCCAGGATATCGTTGACCGCAGCTTCGGCAAAGACCAGACATTCGAGCAGCGAGTTCGAGGCCAGTCGATTGGCGCCATGGAGGCCGGTGCATGAAGCTTCGCCGGCTACATAGAGGCCCTTGACGTCGGTTCTCCCGCGCAGGTCGCTGATGATCCCGCCGCAGGTATAGTGGGCTGCGGGCACGACGGGAATCGGCTCGCTGGCGATATCGATGCCCAGCTCGAGGCAACGGGCATGGATATTCGGGAAATGCGCCCGGATAAATTCCTCACCCTTGTGGGTAATGTCCAGATAGACGCAGTCCAGGCCGCGCTTCTTCATTTCGAAGTCGATGGCGCGAGCGACGATGTCACGCGGTGCGAGTTCGGCGCGGTCGTCATGCCTCGGCATGAAGCGGGTGCCATCGGGCAGACGGAGCAGGCCGCCTTCCCCGCGCACCGCTTCGGAGATCAGGAAGGACTTTGCCTTCGGGTGATACAGACAGGTCGGGTGGAACTGGATGAATTCCATATTGGCGACCCGGCAGCCGGCCCGCCAAGCCATAGCCACGCCATCGCCGGTGGAGGTATCGGGATTCGTCGTGTATAGGTAGACCTTGCCCGCGCCCCCGGTGGCGATCAGGGTGCTGGGAGCGCCAATGGTGATGACGTCGCCACTTCGACTGTCGAGGACGTGGGCTCCGAAGCAGCGGTTCTCGCCAGTGGCGAGTTTGTCGCCGGTAATCAGGTCGATGGCGATATGGTCTTCAAAGACCTTGATGTTGGGAGTGGCGCGCACCTGCCGGGTCAACGCTTCCTGAACCGCCGACCCGGTCGCATCGGCGACGTGAATGACCCGCCGTGCGCTGTGTCCACCTTCGCGCGTCAGGTGGTATCCGGATTCATCCTGGGTGAAGGGAACGCCCTGGGCAATCAGCCATTCGATGGCGCGGCGACCGTTTTCGACGACGAAACGTGTTGCCTTCTCGTCATTGAGCCAGGCACCGGCGACCAGGGTGTCGCGAATATGAGCCTCGATCGAATCCTGGCTGTCGAGAACGGCGGCAATGCCCCCTTGCGCCCAGCCGGATGCCGAATCCTCAAGACCACGCTTGCTGACGAGCGCCACCCGGCAATGCCCGGCCAGGCGAAGCGCGGCTGATTGCCCGGCGAGGCCACTGCCGATGATTAGGACATCGAAATTCTGCAACGCTCTTCTCTAGCGGGATTGCCCAGCGCCAAATATAGCATGGCAAAAATGCTTTCTGCGGTTACAGATGGTCACAATTATGGGCAACTACATATCTGCCCGTGCAATTCGGCTGGGATATACTCCGCTCGACGAAGATACCGGTGAAAATCCGACAGAGCATGCAAGAGCTTATGAGCGAGCGCGAGATTGACCAGATTCTGGTCGAGCGGGCGCAAACGGGCGATCGACACGCCTTTGATCAGTTGGTCAGCAAGTATCAGCGCAAGCTGGGGCGTCTGCTGTCGCGTTTCATTCGCGATTCCGCGGAAATCGAGGATGTGACTCAGGAAGCGTTCGTCAAGGCCTACCGGGCCTTGCCGTCGTTTCGCGGTGACAGCGCCTTCTACACCTGGCTCTACCGCATTGGCATCAATACGGCCAAGAACTATCTGGTTGCCCAGGGCAGGCGCGCACCGACGTCGACCCAGTTCGACAGCGAGGAAGCCGAAACCTTCGAATCCGCCGGTCAGTTGCGCGATATCAACACCCCGGAAAGTCTTCTGATGTCGAAGCAGATCGGGGAAACCGTCAATTCCGCCATCGACGCACTGCCCGAGGAGTTGCGCCGGGCGATCGTCCTGCGAGAAATTGACGGGTTGTCTTACGAGGAAATTGCGGAAATGATGGATTGTCCGATCGGCACCGTGCGCTCGCGGATCTTTCGCGCCCGCGAGGCGGTGGCCGAGAAGCTGCGACCCTTGCTCGATATCGCGCCGGATCGCCGCTGGTAATCGATGAACTCCGAACTTAGCACGATCCGCGCCATCGTTCGAGAGATCGGTCAAGCCGATGCCCTGGTCGAGGTCGAGCAGGCAGGTTGCGGACGCTGCCAGGAAGCGGGCGGCTGCGGCGGGCAGCACCTGACCCAGATGTTCTGTTCGACGCCGAGAACCTATCGCGTCGCCAACGAAATCGGCGCCGGGGTCGGTGATCGGGTGACGATCGCAATAGCTGCGGGCAGCGTCCGCCGGAGCGCGAATCTGGCCTATGTTCTGCCGTTGACCGCAACCATCGCCGGCGCCGTGCTCGGGATGTTCCTCGGCGATGATCCGGGCGCGATGCTTGGCGCCGTGGCCGGTTTGTCCCTCGCGTTCCTGCATGTGCGTCGCCGTGCGGCGGCGGATACTGGTATTTCCGCCATTCGCCCCCAAATCATTTCCCGTTCGTCTTAAGTTATTCAGAGGTAAACGCCGATGAAACGTTTTCTGGCTCTCTTGTCATTCCTTCTCGCTTCTTCCGTCGCGCCGGCGCAGACCCGCGGTCTGCCCGACTTCACCGAGCTGGCCGAGAAACAGGGACCCGCCGTGGTCAATATCAGCACGACGCAGGTCATGCGCGGCAACCAGGGAATGCCTTTTCCGTTCGACGAGAACGACCCGGCCTTCGAATTCTTCAAGCGCTTCATTCCCCGTGGACCGGGCGGCAACACGCCGCGCGAGTTCGAGAACAAGTCGCTCGGGTCAGGCTTCATCGTCAGCCAGGACGGCTATCTCCTGACCAATGCGCATGTCGTCGAAAGCGCCGATGAAGTCACGGTCCGCCTGACCGACAAGCGTGAATTCAAGGCGAAGATCATCGGCGCCGACAAACGCACCGACATCGCGCTGCTGAAAATCGAGGCCAGCGGACTTCCGGCCGTAAAAATGGGGGACCCGGGCCAGCTCAAGGTCGGCGAATGGGTTGTCGCGATCGGTTCGCCGTTCGGTTTCGACAATTCGGTGACGGCCGGTATCGTCTCGGCCAAGGGCCGTTCGTTGCCGCAGGAAAACTACGTCCCCTTCATCCAGACCGATGTCGCGATCAATCCAGGCAATTCCGGCGGTCCGCTGTTCAACCTGCGCGGCGAGGTGGTCGGCATCAATTCGCAGATCTACAGTCGTAGCGGTGGCTATATGGGCGTCTCCTTTGCCATTCCGATCGATGTCGCCATGGAAATCCAGAACCAGTTGCGCGTCTTGGGCAAAGTCAGCCGCGGGCGACTCGGCGTGGTCATTCAGGAAGTCAGCAAGGAACTGGCGGAGTCACTGGCATTGGGCAAGCCGATGGGCGCCGTCGTCAATGCCGTCGAAAAGGGCGGGCCGGCCGACAAGGCGGGACTCGAGCCGGGTGACGTCATCCTCAAGTTCGACGGCAAGCCGATCAACGCTTCCGCCGACCTCCCGCGCATGGTGGCTGCAACCAAGCCGGGAACCCGGTCGACGCTTCAGGTCTGGCGCAAGGGCGCGACCCGCGACATTGCCGTGACCGTGGGCGAAATGAGCGACGAGAAGACGGCTTCCACTCGCCCTTCCCGCGGCGGCAAGCCTGCGGAACAACAGGCCAATCGCCTCGGACTGGTGGTCAGCGAACTGACCGCGGAGCAGAAGCGGGAACTCAAGATGTCGTCCGGCCTGCTGATCCAGGATGTTCGCGGCACCAGTGCGCGCGCCGATCTCCGTGCCGGCGACATCATCATCGCCCTGATCAGCAAGGGGGCAACGACCGAGGTCACGACGGTCGACCAGTTCAACAAGTTGCTGGCGCAGTTCGAAAAGGGCAGCAACATTACACTCCTGGTCCGCCGTGGCGAGATGCAGACCTTTGTCACCATCAAGGGGCTCAATGGCAATTGACCTGACGCTTCTCAGCCGGAATTACTGCCACCTTTGTCAGGAGATGGAGGTGGCTCTGGCGCCGTTGGCGGAAGAATTCGGCGCGTCGGTGACGGTTCTCGATGTGGATTCCGATCCCGAACTCGAAGCCAGATATGACGAACTGGTGCCCGTTCTGCTGCATGGCGAAAGCGAAATCTGCCATTACTTCCTGGACGAGGCCAAAACTCGTGAATACTTGGCCGGAATCCGCTAGAATTCAAGGCCTTCTGAACAAGGAAGGGCGCTGCAAAAGCGCCCTTTTTTACTCGCATCAATGGATCACATCCGCAACTTCTCCATAATCGCCCATATCGACCACGGGAAATCGACGCTTGCCGATCGTATCATCCATCTTTGCGGTGGGCTTTCGGACCGCGAGATGGAGGCCCAGGTGCTCGATTCGATGGATATCGAGCGCGAGCGCGGCATCACCATCAAGGCGCAGACGGCGGCGCTGCAATACAAGGCGCGTGACGGCAAGGTCTACAATCTGAACCTGATCGATACGCCGGGACACGTTGACTTCTCGTATGAGGTCTCGCGTTCATTGTCTGCCTGCGAAGGCGCCCTTCTGGTGGTCGACGCCTCGCAGGGTGTCGAGGCGCAGACCGTCGCCAACTGTTACACGGCGCTTGAACTCGATGTCGAGGTCGTGCCGGTGCTGAACAAGATCGACCTGCCCTCGGCCGACCCCGATAACGCGCGGCAGGAGATCGAGGACGTGATCGGCATCGACGCGACCGACGCTGTCCTTGCGTCGGCCAAGACCGGCCGCGGCGTCGACGATATCCTCGAAGCGGTGGTTGCACGCATTCCGTCACCCAAGGGCGATCCGGAAGGGCCGCTCAAGGCCCTGATCATCGACTCCTGGTTCGACAATTACGTCGGCGTCGTCATGCTCGTGCGTGTGGTTGACGGCGTCATGCGCCCGAAGGACAAGCTTCTCTTCATGGCAAGTGGCGCCCAGCAGTTGTGCGAACAGGTCGGCGTGTTTTCCCCGAAGTCGGTTTCGCGCGACGCGCTGCGTGCCGGCGAAGTGGGGTTTGTCATTGCCGGGATCAAGGAGTTGCAGGCAGCCAAGGTTGGCGACACGATCACCAGGGTTGACCGCAAGGCAAGCGAACCCTTGCCGGGTTTCAAGGAAATCAAGCCGCAGGTTTTCGCCGGACTTTACCCGGTCGAGTCCAATCAGTACGACTCGCTGCGCGAATCGCTGGAAAAGCTGAAGCTCAACGATGCTTCGCTGCACTATGAGCCGGAGGTCTCGCAGGCGCTTGGCTTCGGTTTCCGTTGCGGATTTCTCGGCCTGCTCCACATGGAAATCGTGCAGGAGCGCCTGGAGCGCGAATTCGATCAGGATCTGATCACCACGGCGCCAACCGTTGTCTACGAAGTGGTCATGCGCGACGGCTCGGTTGTGCAGGTCGAAAACCCGGCCAAGCTGCCGGAGCTGAGCAAGGTCGAAGAAGTGCGCGAGCCGATCATCACCGCCACGATCTTCGTGCCTCAGGATTATCTGGGCAACGTCATCACGCTGTGCAACCAGAAGCGCGGCAATCAGATCGACATGCATTACCACGGCCGACAGGTGAAACTGGTCTACGAAATCCCGATGGCCGAGGTGGTGATGGATTTCTTCGACCGCCTGAAGTCGTGCTCGAAAGGCTATGCGTCGCTTGACTACGAGTTCAGGGAATACCGCGCGGCCGATGTGGTCAAGCTGGATATTCTCATCAACAACGAGAAGGTGGACGCCCTGTCGCTGATCGTGCATCGCGCCAACTCGCAGTTCCGGGGCCGTGAACTGGCGTCCAAGATGCGCGAGCTGATTCCCCGTCAGATGTACGACGTGGCAATCCAGGCGGCGATCGGATCGCATATCGTTGCGCGCGAGAACGTCAAGGCGATGCGCAAGGACGTGCTGGCCAAGTGCTATGGCGGTGACATCACACGCAAGAGAAAGCTGCTGGAAAAGCAGAAGGCCGGCAAGAAGCGCATGAAGCAGGTCGGCAGCGTGGAAATTCCGCAGGAGGCCTTCCTGGCCATCCTGCGTGTCGATAGCTGAGATTTCAACGAATGAATTTTGCCCTTATTCTTTTCGTGCTGACAGTCGTGACCGGGGTGCTATATGCGGTCGACGTGCTGAAATTCCGGAAATTGCGTGAGCGGAAGTACGCATCCTTCTATGGTTTGACCAGCAAGCCCTTCCTGGCAAACCCCGATCCGAAGTTCTATTTCCCCAGCGAGGCGTATCTGCGCGCCACGGCGTATCTCGACTACGGCATGCAGCAGAATGAAGGCTTCGTCGTCATTACCGGGGAACCGGGCATGGGCAAGACGACGATCGTGCGCAGGATGCTCGACAGTCTGGATCCGGACAAGGTCATAGCGGCGCATCTGGTGAGCACCCGGGGCGATGCCGACAACACCTTGCGCCTTGTCGGCGCCGCATTCGGCATTCATACCAAGGGGGTCGAGAAATCCGACGTCCTGCAGTCCCTTGAAGCGTTCCTGATCGGCCTGACGAGCAAGGGCAAGCACTGCCTGCTGATTGTCGACGAGGCGCAGAATCTGACTGTCAAGGCCGTGGAAGAATTGCGCACCCTTTCGAACTTCCAGTTCGGCAATCAGCCCCTCCTGCGAAGTTTTCTCGTCGGGCAACCCGAATTCCGCGACATCCTGCAAAGTCCTCAACTGACGCAATTCAGGCAGCGGATCATTGCCTCTTACCACATCGAGCCGATGAACGAGGCCGAGACGCGCGACTACATCGAGCACCGGCTCAAATGCGCCGGGGCAAGTGGATGTCCCAGCTTTACGCCGGATGGCCTCGAGGCAATATTCAATGCCGCGGGCGGTGTTCCCGGGCGCATCAATTCACTTTGCGACCATCTGTTGCTGTTTGGCTATCTCAACAACAAGAAGGAATTCAACGCCAAGGACGTCGAGGAGGCTTCCCGAAAAGCAGCAGATCACCGAGGCTCCTCATCCGGCGGGGGGCCAAGCGCCAAAGGCCAGACCTCTGGCGGCGGATGGAAGCAGTTCTTCGCCAGTCGGGGTCTCGATGCGCAAGGGGAAACGAACGAGGTCAAGGAGCCGCTGTGGGTGGAATGGGGCGCCAGTTTCTTCCCGGTCATCCTGATCGTCTTCCTGTTGCGCTCCTTCCTGTTCGAGCCGTTCAAGATCCCCTCGGGTTCGATGATTCCGACCCTGCAGGTCGGTGATTTCATCCTGGTCAACAAGTTTACCTACGGCATCCGGCTGCCGGTGATCAACAAGAAGATCATCCCCATCAATTCGCCGCAGCGCGGCGACGTAATGGTTTTCCGCTATCCGGAGGATCCTTCGCTCGACTACATCAAGCGGGTGATTGGCGTTTCCGGAGATACGGTTGCCTATCAGAACAAGCGTCTGACCATCAACGGTCAGCCTGTCGAAACGACGAAGGTATTCGACTACCATCATCCGGAACGCCTCTACTACTCTGAACAATATGTCGCTAGAATGGGCGATGTCGAGTACAGGTACCTGAACGACAGTGACGCGCCGGCATTCATTCCCGATGCGACCCGGTTTCCGTATCGGGACAATTGCACCTACAATGCGGCCGGCGTCATCTGCAAGGTGCCCCCCGGGTATTACTTCGTGATGGGCGATAACCGTGACAACAGTCGTGACAGTCGATTCTGGGGCTTTGTGCCCGAACAGAATATTGTGGGCAAGGCGTTCTTTATCTGGTTGAACCTGAGCAGTCCCAGCCGGATTGGTTCCTTCAAGTAGGAGAAAAAATGAAATATCAACGTGGGGTGGCGCTTTCGGGACTCATTTTCTGGGGCGTCGTGATAACGCTGGTGGCCGTCCTGGGGATGAAGGTCGTGCCGACGACGGTCGAGTACTACAAGATTCTCAAGGACATCAAGGCAACGGTCGCCAAAGTGGGGCCTGACGCGACGGTTGCCGATGTCAGAAAGACTTTCGACAACTTCGCCAATATCGATCAACTTGACTTCAAGCCGGAACAACTCGATGTTTCCAAGGAGAAGGGCAAGATCGTTGTCTCGTTCGACTATGACAAGAGGATTCCACTGTTCAGCAACGTCAGTCTGGTGATCAACTACAAGGGTTCGACCGCCGAATGATCGCCGGGTGACTGACTTGTCGGCGCTGACGGTGGCATTGGGGCATGTCTTTGCCGACCGCGAGTTGCTGCAGACCGCGCTGACGCATCGCAGCTTCGGTAACCCCAACAACGAGCGGCTCGAATTCATCGGGGACGGGGTTCTCAACTGCGTGATCGCCGTGGCGCTTTTCAGGCGCCATCCGGATCTTGCGGAAGGCGAACTTTCGCGGTTGCGCGCCAATCTGGTGCGTCAGGACGCATTGCACAGGCTGGCCGTCACGCTGAATATCGGCAACTTCCTGCGTCTGGGCGAGGGCGAACTGAAAAGCGGCGGCAGCGAGCGTCCTTCCATACTTGCGGATGCCTTGGAGGCGCTGATCGGAGCCGTCTATCTCGATGGCGGTTTCGAGGCGGCGCAATCGGTCATCGCGCGCCTCTACCTCCCCCTGTTCGACGATCTGACGCCGGGACAGCTCGGCAAGGACGCCAAGACCCGCCTCCAGGAATGGTTGCAGGGCCGGAAGAGGTCGCTGCCGCGCTATCAGGTCATCGAGGCCAGCGGCGCGGCCCACGAACAACGCTTCGTGGTCGCTTGCGAGATCGAGAATCCCGCCTTGCGCACGATCGGGCAGGGCAGCAGCCGTCGTCTGGCCGAGCAGGCCGCTGCCGACAGCGCACTGAAGGCACTCAAGGCATGACAAAGATCCGTTCCGGGTACATCGCCATCGTTGGCCGTCCCAATGTCGGCAAATCGACATTGCTCAACGAACTTGTCGGCGAGAAGATCAGCATCGTTTCGCGCAAGGCGCAGACCACCCGGCACCGGATCACCGGCATCGTCACCAACGACGACGCGCAATACGTGTTCGTCGATACGCCAGGCTTCCAGACCAGATTCACCAATGCCTTGAACCGGACAATGAATCGCGGCGTGACGCAGACCCTGAGCGAGGTCGATCTGGTGCTCTTCGTCATCGAGGCCGGTTCCTACGACGCCAAGGATCAGGCGGTCGTCAGGTTGCTGCCCAGAGACCGGCCGGTCATTCTGGTCATCAACAAGACCGACCGCTTGAAGGATCGCGCGGCGCTGTTGCCATTCATCGCCCTGGTCTCCGCAGAGCATGATTACGCGGCCATTGTGCCGATCAGCGCGACCAAGGGGCGCCAGACCGGGGAATTGCTTGCCGAAGCGCGCAAGTATCTGCCCAACGAAGGTCTGATGTTTCCGGAGGACGATCTGACCGACAAGAGCGAACGCTTTCTCGCCGCCGAATACCTCCGTGAAAAGGTCTTCCGCCTCGTTGGCGACGAACTGCCCTATGCGACGACGGTCGAGATCGAGAAATTCGAAATCGAAGGCAATCTGCGGCGGATTTTCGCGGCAATCGTCGTTGACCGCGAGGGTCACAAGGCGATCGTCATCGGCAAGGGCGGCGAATCGCTTAAGCGCATCGCCAGCGAGGCCCGTCAGGACATGGAGCGCCTGTTCGACGGCAAGGTCTATCTTGAGGTGTGGGTCAAGGTCAAATCCGGCTGGAACGACGACGAGCGCCTGCTGAAGAGTCTCGGTTACGAATGAACCTGCGCAGCAAAGTCGATGGCCAGCCGGCCTACGTCTTGCACACCTACCCGTTTCGGGAAACCAGCCTCATCGTCGAGATATTTTCCCGCGATTTCGGGCGCATGGCGCTGCTGGCGCGCGGGGCGCGCCGCCCGCGGTCAGCGATTCGAGGCCTGCTGATGGCTTTCCAGCCGCTTGAACTGGGCTGGGCCGGCAAGGGCGAAGTGCTGACCCTGATGCGGGCGGAATGGCAGGGCGGCCAGCCGTTGCTTGCCGGCGAAGCCCTGTTCTGCGGCTATTACCTCAACGAGTTGCTGATGCACCTGCTGCCGCGCGAGGATGCCCACGCCAAGCTCTTCGCGCAGTACGCGCAGATGCTGTCACGGCTGGCCGACGATACCGGGGCTGGAGAACGCGAGGCGGATCTGCGCCGCTTCGAGAAAGCACTGTTGCAGGAACTCGGCTACGGACTGATGTTGACTCATGACAGCAGCGGCAAGGAAATCATTCCCGCAGCCCATTACACCTACCGCATGGAACAGGGCCCGGTGCGTCTGGAGCATGCGGGGGCCGCCGCCCAGGTGGTCAGCGGCACGACCTTGCTCGATCTTGCGGCCGAGGATTTTTCTGATCCGCGATCACGCAGCGAAGCCAAACAACTCATGCGGATGCTGATAGCCTACTATCTGGGTGGCAGGGAACTCGAAACACGTAAAATATTCAAGGAGTTGCAGGAACCATGATCGAACTTGGCGTCAATATCGACCACATCGCCACGCTGCGCCAAGCGCGCCTTACCTACGAACCTGACCCCGTTTGGGGCGCGGTCGAGGCTCATCTCGGTGGCGCCGACGGCATTACCGTTCATCTGCGCGAGGATCGACGCCACATTCAGGATGCCGATGTCCGTCGCTTGCGCGACCTGACCCAGATCAAGTTGAATCTTGAAATGGCCGCGACCGATGAAATGGTCGGCATTGCCTGCGGCCTGAAGCCGGAGATGGCGATGCTGGTGCCGGAAGGCCGCCACGAGGTGACCACCGAGGGCGGCCTCGATATTCTGGCCCAGGAGGCCCGGCTGGCCGGCGTCATCGCCCGTCTGGCCGACGCCGGGATCATGACCAGCGTCTTCATTGACGCCGAGATTCCGCAGATCGAAGCGGCGGCCCGCATTGGCGCCCGCGTCTGTGAAATTCATACCGGCCCGTATGCCCATGCCTTCCATGCCATGGGCCGCGATGCCGAAGCGCAGCCAGTGATTGGCGAACTGGCCAAGATCCGTCACGCCGGCGAGCGCGTTCGCGAGCTGGGTATGCGTTTCAATGCCGGCCACGCGCTCAATTACTACAACGTCCAGCCGGTGGCCCGCCTGGCCGGGGTTCGCGAGCTGCACATCGGCCACGCCATCGTCAGCCGCGCGGTATTCGTCGGGCTGCGCGACGCCGTGCGTGAAATGAAACAGTTGATGCGCGAAGGCGCCGAGCGCGGCGAATGATCCACGGCATCGGCACCGACATCGTCGCGGTCAAGCGCCTGCAGGGGATGTGGGAGCGGCATGGCGAACGGGTTCTGGAAAAGCTGCTGGCACCGCAGGAAGTCGCGGAATTCGCCCAGGCTGCCATGGCCGCCAAGGGCCGCTTTCTCGCCAAGCGTTTCGCGGCGAAGGAGGCGTTCTGCAAGGCGCTGGGCACCGGCGTGCGACCGCCGGCTGTCCTGCCGGCCATTGCTGTCGCTCATGACGAACTGGGCAAGCCGGTACTGGCCTTTCGCGGTCAACTGGCTGAAATGGTCGAAAACCAGGGGCTCACGGTTCACGTCTCCCTGAGCGACGAAGCGGAATACGCCGTCGCCAGCGTCATTCTGGAACGCCCATGAAGCAACCCGCCCTGGGTCCGCTGATGATCGACATCGCCGGCACGCGACTCGGCGATCTCGATCGCCATCGTCTCCGCCACCCGCTGGTTGGCGGGATCATCCTGTTTTCCCGGAACTACGAAAATCCCGGGCAACTGGCAGTCCTGACCAGCGAGATCCATGCGCTGCGCGCTCCGTTCCTGATCGCCGTCGATCATGAAGGGGGCAGGGTGCAGCGCTTTCGCGAGGGATTCGCCAGGCTGCCAGCAATGGCCACCCTGGGGCGGTTGTGGGATCGCCACCCGGAAGCGGCGCTCGAAGCAGCTCGCCAGGTGGGCTACGTCCTTGCCGCCGAACTCCGCTCGCATGGCGTCGATTACTCGTTTACCCCCGTCCTCGACCTCGACTACGGACCGTCGCGGGTGATCGGCGATCGCGCCTTTCATCGCCGGACGGATGCCGTCATCGCGCTGGCCGGAGCGCTGACGGCAGGCTTGCGCGAAGGGGGCATGGGCAGTTGCGGCAAGCATTTTCCGGGGCACGGCTATGTCATTCCCGACTCGCATGTCGAGCTTCCGGTCGATGACCGCAGCCTCGAGGCAATGCAGGATGACCTGCTTCCCTACCGCCGGCTCGACCTCGATGCGGTGATGGCCGCACACGTGATCTACAATTGCATGGATTGCAGTACGGCCGTATTTTCAAATAGATGGATAGACTATTTGAGAAATGACATAAAGTTTCGCGGAGTCGTCTTCAGCGACGATCTGTCGATGCAAGGCGCGGGAATCGTCGGCGGCATGCTCGATCGCGTCGATGCCGCGTATCGTGCCGGGTGCGACATGTTGCTCGTGTGCAACTCCCCGGATGCGGTCGGCGAGGTGTTGGCAGGCTGGCGTCCCGAAGTCGATCCGGCCAGAGGCAGGCGGGTCGAAGCCTTGTTGCCGAGGCAGGAGGCGATGAGCTGGCAGGCGCTGCAATCCGAACCGCGCTATCGCGCGGCGCTGGAAGCCATTGCGCGATTGACGAACTGAAATGAATTCGGGCAGCCGAAGCTGCCCAATCAACGCAAGGAAAAGATCGCGAATTACTTGGCGCGGCTCTTGTACTCGTCGGTCCGGGTGTCGATTTCGATCTTGTCGCCGATGCTGATGAAGGCAGGTACCGGCAATTCGAAACCGGTGGCCAGGCGCGCCGGCTTCAGCACTTTTCCGGAGGTGTCGCCCTTGACCGCCGGTTCGGTGTACACGACCTCGCGGACGACGCTGTTTGGGAGTTCGACGGAAATCGCCTTGCCGTTGTAGAAGACCACTTCGCAGGCCAGACCGTCTTCGAGGTACTTGAGCGCGTCGACCATGTTTTCCGCTTCTACCTCGAACTGGTTGTACTCGGCGTCCATGAAGACATACATCGGGTCGGCGAAGTAGGAATAGGTCACTTCCTTCTTTTCGAGGACGACGACCTCGAACTTGTCGTCGGCCCGATAGACGGCTTCCGACGCGGCGCCGCTCAAGAGGTTCTTGAGCTTCATCTTGACCACCGACGCATTGCGGCCGGATTTGCTGTACTCGGTCTTCTGGACGACGAGTGCGTCGGCGCCAACCATGATGACGTTGCCGGAGCGGAGTTCCTGTGCGGTTTTCATTCGAAGTTCCCAAAATGCCGAAAAAGTAAACGCGAAATTATACCTTGGCGGCACAGAAACTGACGAGGGCTGCGCACAGGTCGGGCCGCTCGGCAAGCCGCCGGCTCCAGCGGCGCGTGTGTGCCGTGATTTCCATTCTCGCCGCAAGAAAATCCGCCCAGGCGTGGCGAAGGCGGCCGGTTGAATTCCATGCCCTGAACAGGTTGACCGCGGCAGTCGCCGCGAGCTCGTTCATCCCGGCCGTGTAGCGCTCGAGAAAGGCTTCCAGCTTGACCAGATGGGCGCCGCCTTCCTGGACATAGGGCTGCCAGACAAATGCCTTGCCGGCCCATTGCGCACGGACAAAGGAATCCTCGCCGCGAACGAAATTGATGTCGCAGCGCCAAAGCAACTCATCGTAATCATCGAGCGGCAGTGGGTCGAACGGAATCACCCGCAACGCGCCGCACTGCCACGGGCCGTTTCCAGAAAAATGGGTCCTGACGGCAGCCAGCGGCTTGCCTGCCGCGACATGGACGCGAACCGGACTCGGAGAGCCGGCCAAACCTTCGAACAGTTCGCCGACCGGGGCGTTGTCGTAACAGAACAGGCTGAAATCGATGCCCTCGCGAGCGGGTTGGCGCGTTGCCGCGGCATCGCGTCTCGCGAGCAGGTCCTTTTCGCGCAACAGACCGCCCGTGCCGACCGAAAAGCCCGGAAAATAGAAATATTTGGTCAGCGGCAGGGTGGGATGGGGTGAAGGCATGCCGTGGCAGCCTTCGATCCAGGACTCGGCGGTGAGGTATTCGAGATTGATCCAGCACGGCCTGTTCACCGCCTGCGCCATCGCCCGCAGGTAGTCTTCGGGAAGCCTGCAACCGAAGCCCTCGATAATGACCTCGCCGACGCGGTCGACCGCAACATTCCCTGCCCAGCGACGGATTTCGACGCCTTGGCAAGACTGCCTGTCCTTTGCGCCATCGACGGCAGGGCACAGCGGTCGCAGGCCGTCCACATCGTCGAGCCACAGTCGCACCTCCTTGCCATGTTCCGCGGCCAGTTGCCGGGCAAGCCGCCAGCAGACGCCGATATCACCCTGATTGTCGATTGCGTGGCAGAAGATGTCCCAATGAAGCTGCATGGACGCCATGCTACCATCGCCGTCATGTCGTCATTCCAAGATCCGCAGGAGTGCACTGCCTGTCCGCGCCTGGCAGAACACCTCGCCGCCATCCGCCGGCGCGATCCGGACTGGCACGCGCTACCGGTCCCGGCCTTCGGCCCGCTCGACGCGGAACTGCTCGTGGTCGGGCTTGCGCCCGGTGAAAAGGGGGCCAACCGGACCGGTCGTCCGTTCACCGGTGACGTGGCCGGTGAATTGCTTTATCCGGCATTGCACCGCTTCGCCTTTGCCACCTCGGACGCGCCTCTAGGGCCAGACAAGCGAGCTAATCCCGCCATGCGCCTGGTCAACTGCCGGATCACCAACGCCGTGCGCTGCCTGCCGCCAGCCAACAAGCCGACGACCGCCGAGATCCATGCGTGCAATGCCCATCTCCAGGCCGAACTGGCGGCGATGCCACGCCTGACGGTCATCGTCGCCCTCGGTGCCGTCGCCCATCAGGCGGTGGTTCGCGCCTGCCGCCTCAAGCCGGCGAGTCACGTGTTTGGTCACAACGTCAGCCATGCCTTGCCGGATGGCCGTCTGCTGGTCGACAGCTATCACTGCAGCGGCTATAACTGGCGGACGGGGCGCCTGTCGCGGGAAGGCTTCGAAGCCGTCTTCGCCGGCATCAGGGCGCGACTTGGGTAATCGGGAAGCACCATGGGTTTCGACGCCCGCGAGTTCCTCGCCTCGCTGACCGAGTTGCCCGGTGTCTACCGGATGCTCGATGCCGATGGCGCCGTGCTCTATGTCGGCAAGGCGAAGAACCTGAAGAAGCGGGTTTCGTCCTACTTCCGGGAGAACCTGCCGAGTCCGCGCATCGCCCACATGGTCAGCCAGATTGCCGCCGTCGAGACGACCGCGACACGCACCGAGGCGGAAGCGCTGCTTCTCGAAAACAACCTGATCAAGTCGCTGTCGCCACGCTACAACATCCTGTTTCGCGACGACAAGTCCTATCCCTACATCGTCCTTACCAGGGACGAGTTTCCCCGGCTCGGCTTTTTTCGCGGCAATCCGGATCGCAAGGCCGACTATTTCGGTCCGTATCCTTCCTCATGGGCCATCCGCGACAGCATCCATCTGCTGCAGAAGATGTTCCGGCTGCGCACCTGCGAGGATTCGGTGTTCGCCAATCGCTCGCGCCCCTGTCTGCTCTACCAGATCAAGCGCTGCAGCGGGCCGTGCGTCGGGCACGTCAGCACCGAAGACTACGCGGCGGATGTTCAACTGGCGTCGATGTTTCTGCTCGGGCGCCAACAGGAAGTCACCGGGCGCCTGACGAAAGCGATGGAGGCGGCATCGGCCAGGCTTGCGTTCGAGCAGGCGGCGGTCTACCGCGACCAGATCCAGTCCCTGCGCCAGGTTCAGGAAAAACAGTATGTTTCCAGCAACAAGGGCGAGGACATCGACATCATCGTTGCCCTGCGCGAAAGCGGGCAGCTTTGCGTCAATCTGGCCATGGTCAGGGGGGGCAGGCATCTGGGAGACCGGCCGCAATTTCCGGTCAATGCCGGCGACTGCTCGCCGGCCGAGGCCGTCGCGGCATTCATCCGGCAGCACTATGCCGCCCACCCGGCGCCCGCCAGAGTCGTCGCGCTGCCGTTGCCCGAACGGGAAGAGGGGAGCGATGTCGGGCAGTTGCTTGCCGAACTGGCCGGGCGGGCTGTGCCGGTCAGCGAGGCGCGTTCGGTCGTGCACCGGGCGTGGGCCGAGATGGCTGTTCAAAACGCTCGACTGGCTATCGGCGCCCGCAATCAGGCATCGGCCCAGCAGGAACGGCGGCTGCTGGCCCTGCAGCAGGTACTGGCGCTGCCGGACGCAATCCGGCGCATCGAATGTTTCGACATCAGCCATACGCAGGGCGAGGCTGCTGTTGCGTCGTGCGTGGTCTACCAGGGAAACGCCATGAAAAAAGCGGATTACCGGCGTTTCAACATCCGCAACATCGAGCCCGGCGACGACTATGCCGCCATGCGTCAGGTGGTCAGCCGGCGTTACGAGCGTGTGGCGGGTGGCGAAGGCATGGCGCCGGATCTGATCCTGATCGACGGCGGCAAGGGGCAGGTCGCTTGTGCGCAGGCGGCGCTAGCGGAACTCGGACTCGGGGAACTGGCGATGATCGGAGTCGCCAAGGGCGAGGGGAGAAAGCCCGGACTGGAAACGCTGGTTTTCCCGGACGCCCGCGAGCCGTTACAATTGCCGGCGGAACATCCGGCGCTGCATCTGGTCCAGGAGATCCGCGACGAAGCCCACCGCTTTGCCATCACCGGCCATCGGGCACGGCGCGGCAAGGCGCGCCGGACTTCGAAGCTCGAAGACCTGCCAGGCATCGGCGCGGCCCGCCGCAAGGCTCTGGTCGCGCGCTTTGGCGGCCTGGCCGGTGTCCTTGCAGCATCGCCGGACCAACTGGCCGAAGTTCCCGGAATCAGCCGGAAACAAGCCGAAGAGATATTCGCAGCCCTACATTGAACCCATGCCCTTCAACCTGCCCATCCTGCTGACCTGGCTGCGCATCGTCGCTATCCCTTTGCTGATCGCGGTCTATTATCTGCCCGCCGGCTGGGTTACGGGCCATGAGCGCGATGTCGCGGCGACCACCCTGTTCATTGCCGCAGCGGTTACCGACTGGGCCGACGGGTTCCTGGCACGCTGGTTGAACCAGACTTCGGCCTTTGGCGCTTTTCTCGATCCGGTCGCCGACAAGCTGATGGTTGCAGCGGCCCTGATCGTCCTGGTTCAGCTTGGCCGCACGGATGCGATCGTCGCCACCATCATCATCGGGCGTGAAATCACCATCTCGGCACTGCGCGAATGGATGGCCAGGATTGGTGCCGCCAAGAGCGTAGCGGTATCGATGCTGGGAAAGATCAAGACCGTCGCGCAAATGGTGGCGATTCCGATGCTCCTGTACTACGAGGACTTTCTGGGGATCGACTGCCGGCATCTGGGGATATGGCTGATGTGGATCGCCGCGCTTCTGACATTGTGGTCGATGGGCTACTATCTGAGGATGGCCTGGCCGGAAATCGTTGCGCGTAGCGGAGACAATTGATTGCCACGACGTGCAAAAAGCCTGTTGCGCTTCGGACGGATTAGGCGTAAAAAGGAATTGCAGTTTCGTATAGCTAACCACATGGAGAGCGATTATTGAGAATGCAACGTCCTCAGGATGACTAGGCAGCACCCAGACGGGGAAACCCGATAACCGGTGCGCAAGGCACCGATACAAAACGCCGCTCAACGCGGCGTTTTCCGTTTACGTTGACTTCCAGCGCTTTTCGCGGTGTTCCAGGACTCAGAGCAGGGTCGTGTCATCGTGCGAATACGGCAGAGCAAGCAGCACAGGGTATGCAGCACCTCCGGTATGCAGCACCTCCGCGCCGGTATTTTCGACGCGGTGGGGCGTGCCAAGCGGAATGGCGATGTTGTCGCCGGCCGCGATCGCAAACGCTTCCACCCCCAGCGTCATCAGGCGGCTGCCACGGGTGATGTAGGGCGCGATGTCCTGCCGCTCACTTGCCGCCCCACGGCTGGATCGGCACCGACGAGATAGCATTGGCGGGCGCGCCCTCGATGATCTTGCGGCTGATCGCCAGATAGACCAGCACGTTGCGCTTGCGGTCGACGAATCGGGTGATCTTTGTTTCCTTGAAGATCAGCGACGTGTGTTCGCTGAAGACGACATCTTCCTCCGGGAGATTGGCCGGCAGGCTGATCCGCCCGACCTGGCGGCAGGCCAGTGAAAACTGCGACGGGTCTTCGGCCAACCCGAAACTGCCCTTGACGCCGCCGGTGCGCGCCTGGCTGACGTGGCAGGTGACGCCGGAAACCTTCGGGTCGTCGTAGGCATAGACGCAGACCCGGTGGTTGGCGCCGATCAGCTTCCAGGCGGTGGTGGCGCAGCCGATCTCCTCGGCCGCGACCGGCAGGCTGACGGGCAGGGCGAGGGCGGCGAGGAGTGGCACGGCGTAGCGCTTCATGGATCGGATTCCGGAACGACGATGCGCCAATGATAAGCCATGCTCATCCGCCTGCTGCCCAAAGACCTGCAAGCGTATTTCTACATTCCCGGACAAGGAAGCCCGCAATGAGCCGCCGTCTCCCGCCACGCAACGCCAAGGGGCGTTTTCGCAAGCGCAAGTAATCGGTAGAATCTCCACCATCAACGAAGGTGGAGAAACCCATGAAACCGCACCCAATGACCCCGCAGGAAAAGCAGGCGGCTTACGATCGCTGGTATCTGTCCGAAGTTCAGAAGGGACTCGACGACATCGAAGCCGGGCGCGTCATTACCAACGATGAAGCCGAGCGGGAAATGGACGCGCACATGAAAAATTTGCTGGACAAGTATGGCAAAGCGGCTTGAGTGGTCAAAACGCGCCCAAGGCGACCGACTGAAGATCACCGAGTTCTATGCCCAAGAGGCGTCACCCTATATCGCCGTCGCCGCCAGGGAAGCCATTACCGAGGCCGCGCTTGCCGCCGCCCGCAACCCCCTGAACTATACCGCGAAGGCAAGAAGCCGGGAACGCGCGAGTACGTCATGCGCCGCTTTCCGTACAAGCTGATCTACCGCGTTCACGGCACAAAGATCACCGTCGTCAGGGTCCTACACCAAGCCATGCGCTACTTCAACTGACGGCCGCATCCCCAGCCGCCGCAGCCACGCCGAAACGGCTGGCGACACCTCAACCCAATCCAGTTCCCGCCGCAGCCTCGCCAGCTCGCCGCGCAGTTGTGCCAATTCCCGCAAGGAACACCACATCGACCGCAATTCCGGGGCCGTGAGGGGATTTTTCAGGCCGGGGAATACCAAGTGTCACCCGAGACAAAAAAATCGCTCCACGCGCTTCCTGCGAGTTCGCCCAAACAGCCCCAACGGCGGAACGAGGCGAGGCGATAGGCGGAGATCGGCACGCCGGGTGACTTGCCGGCCGCGATCGCAGCCCACGTCTGACGCGAGATTCCGACGTGGCGCAGGGCGGCATCGTCCGGCGTCAACCCCATCCGTACCGGCAAGGTGGGCATCAAGCCGCGTGTCAGTTGGCAGGCGCTTGCTGAGCGGGTCTATATCGAGCCGCATCTCCGGTATGACCCTGGATGGATCCATCGTCCTGCAAGTGGTTGCCTTGTTGATCGGCGCCGGGGCCGCCTATGGCGGCATCCGGGCCGACATCAAGGCAATTCACGAACGCCTGAAGGAAACTGCTGACAAACTGCACCACCACATCGAGGGGCACCCATGAAGGATCTGATTCCGACGCTGCCCGAGCTGGGCCGCGAAACCATCATCGTCATCTGTGGCGCGCTCTTCGCCGCCCTGCTCATCCGCCTGCTGCCGAAAGACCTGCAAGCGTATTTCTACATCCCCGGACAAGGAAGCCCGCAATGAGCCGCCGTCTCCCGCCGCGCAACGCCAGGGGGCGTTTCCGCAAGCGCAAGCACTGATACAATCCCCGGCAAACCACCGGGGATTTCTATGTCGACCGTCACCCATCGCCAGCCGGCCAAGCCCAAGGCCAAAGCCAAACCGGCCAAGGTCAATTTGTTTGTCTTCGAAGAGGGGCAGGACGTTGTGATTCTCCACCGTCCGGCCAAACCGCTTGCGTCGGCTGATTTCGACGCAATCATCAAGCGCATGCACGCCAACCCGAAGGGCGATGTCGTCAAGTTCCTCAAAGAATTCCGGGACAACCCGCGCGGATGAGCGATTTCGTTCTCGATGCCAGCGTTGCGCTATCGCTCTACCTGCCCGCATCGACGGCGCAAAAGGACTACTCCGCAAAGGTTCTGACCCTGATTCAAAACGGCGCTGTTCCGGCCGTGCCTTTCCTCTGGATTCAAGAAGTCGGTTCCTCTCTCATCAAGGCACGCAGGGCACGCGGAATCACACTCGCCACGTTCAACAGGGCAGTGAACGAACTGGATTCCATCCTCTACGAAACCCATTCCATTGCCTACGGAATTGCTGATCTGGTAAGGCTTGCCAAAGCCTACAACCTGCAAGGCTACGATGCCGTTTACTTCGACCTGGCCAAGCGCCTGGGCATCCCGATGGCCAGCGTAGACCGGGGAATCCGCAGCGCCTGCAAGAATCACGCGGTCACGCTGCTGTAGACCGCCGGCCGCATCCCCAGCCGCCGCAGCCAGTTCGCCACCGCTGGCGACACCTCAACCCAATCCAGTTCCCGCCGCAGCCTCGCCAGCTCGCCGCGCAGTTGTGCCAATTCCCGCAAGGAACACCACGTCGACCGCAATTCCGGGGCCGTGAGGGGATTTTTCAGGCCGGGGAATACCAAGGTGTCATCCGCCTGCTGCCGAAAGACCTGCAAGCGTATTTCTACATCCCCGGACAAGGAAGCCCGCAATGAGCCGCCGTCTCCCGCCGCGCAACGCCAAGGGGCGTTTCCGCAAGCGCAAGTGATAGAATGGACTGGTCGCAATTCAAGGTGGATCACAGAATGACCAGACTCCCCACGAAACCAAAGGAAAAACCGGAAGCCAAGCCGCCGGCCGCGCCTCCCAAGTTTTCTCCGGAAGTCATCGAGATCGAGAAGATCGCGTCCCGCATCCGCAAGGCAATCGCCGCGAAGAAGACTGCCAGCGCATGATCTACATGCTTGATTCGAATATCCTGCGCCATTACGTTCAGGATATGGATGCACCCGGCAAGATCATGCCGCGATTCGAGCGAATCGGAATCAAAAACATCGTCGTTTCCTCCATCGCCGCCCATGAATTGATGGTGTTCCTGCTCAATTTGAAGGTGGCGCAAAAGGCCAGGCAGGAACTTGCCGCGCTGCTCTCGTGGTTTCACGTCCTTCCGTTCGATGAACGCGCCGCCTTCGAAGCCGCGAACATCGAACACGAACTCAGGGCACGGGGGCAGGTTATCGGCAAATCGGACACGCTGATTGCCGGCCATGCCTGTGGCCTCGGATTTACCGTCGTCACCAACAACACGCGCGAATTCAACCGCGTCAAAGGGCTTGCCGTAGACAACTGGCTTGTCTAGGCGAACACCGCCGGCCGCATCCCCAGCCGCCGCAGCCACGCCGAAACGGCTGGCGACACCTCCACCCAATCCAGTTCCCGCCGCAGCCTAGCCACTTCGCCGCGCAGTTGTGCCAATTCCCGCAAGGAACACCACGTCGACCGCAATTCCGGGGCGCTGAGCGATTTTTTTAGCCCGGGGAATACCCAAGGTGTCACCCGAGACAAAAAAATCGCTCCACGCGCTTCCTGCGAGTTCGCCCAGACAGCCCCAACGGCGGAACGAGGCGAGGCGACAGGCGGAGATCGGCACGCGCGGCGACTTGCCGTCAGCGATCTCAGCCCACGTCTCCCTCGAGATTCCCACGTGGCGCAGGGCGGCATCATCCGGCGTCAACCCCAGCAATTCTACCCATTCATCCCGGTCCGCCCGGATTTCGGTCAGCCAGCCCGCTTTTTTGACAGAATATTTTTTCATTGGAAATTTATTTTCGATAGCGAAAAGCTATAATGAAGGGCGGAAAGACGCCCGGAACAGGCCCATTGCCGGGCCGATTCAAAACGCATGAAAGTTCAGAAAACGAGGGGGGCTAGGCGAAACACGGAAAAAGCGCCGAAACGGTCGATTTCCTCAAGCGACGTGACTTAACATAATGCAAATTATGCGCAATCATACACTGAAACTTTGGGGCGCCACTTTGCAGTTGGCGCCTCCCAGGGAAAGGACCACTATCTTATTTCGATCGAGACGGTCTTGCCCGATTTCCCACCGGTGCGAAGCAACAGATCGCCGATATCGGTATTCTGGGTCTTGAGCGCCACATCGAGTGCCGTCTCGCCGCTGTCCAGTCGCTTGTTGGGATCGGCGCGATTGGCAAGCAACAGTTTCACTATCTCCATGTGGCCACCCTTGGCGGCAACGATCAGCGCCGTCATGCCGTTCTCTGTCGCTGCGTTGACATCCGCTCCCGACTTCACCAGAAGCCGGGCAATGTCCGTGTGGCCGTTGAATGCAGCATAGATCAGCGGCGTCCACCCGCTCATGTTTACTTCGGCGCCATTGGCAACCAGCAGTTGGGCCGCCTTCAGGTGTCCGCGGAATGCCGCGAGGCGCAAAGCGGTATCGCCGACCGCATTGCGTTCGTTGACCTTGGCGCGCTGTTTGATGAGGTATTCCACGAGTTCGTTATGGCCGTCCCGGGCTGCCAACATCAACAGGGTGTTGCCCTCCTTGTCGGTCGTATCGACCGACGCGCCGCGCTGAACCAGTTTGGCGATGTCCCTGGTATCGCCCAGTTTTGCGGCGCTGATCAGGTCATCGTAGGTGGCGGCCGATGCTGTCAGGGGCAATGCAGAGGCCAGAAGGATAGCGAGAAGAGTATTTTTCATGGTTGTTCGGGTCGCAGGGCATGTTTGAAAAGGTTGAAAAAGTTGCTGGTTGTAGCCTCGCCAACCTGTTGCGGCGACAGGCCACGCAGGCGCGCAACCTCCTCGGCTACGTACCGCACATAGGCAGGTTCGTTGGTCCTGCCGCGATGAGGTGCCGGAGCAAGGTAAGGCGAGTCCGTTTCCAGCAATATGCGATCGAGTGGCGTTTTGCGCGCTGCTTCCTTGATTGCCAGCGCATTCTTGAAGGTGACGATGCCTGAAAACGAAATATGGAAGCCGAGATCGAGCGCGCGACGGGCCACTTCCCAGGTTTCCGTGAAGCAGTGCATCACCCCGCCGACCGCGTCGGCGCCCTCCTCCTCAAGTATTCTCAAGGTGTCATCGGCCGCGTCGCGCATATGCACCACGAGCGGCTTGCGCGCCATGATTGCTGAGCGGATGTGACGGCGGAAGCGGTCGCGCTGCCATTTCGGGCGGTCCTTCCGCCAGTAGTAGTCGAGACCGGTCTCGCCGATGGCAATCACTTTCGGATGGTCGGCCAGTTCAACGAGTTTCTCTTCGCTTGCGTCTTCGGTGTCGGCGTACTCGGGATGAATGCCAACGGTGGCATAGAGGTTCGGGTGGCTTTCAGCCAGCGCCAGAACTCCCGGGAAATCCTTGAGATTGACGCCAATGCAGACTGCCCAACCGACGCCATTCTCGTTCATGCGCCCGAGGATCTCGGGAAGGCATCGCGACAGATCGGGAAAGTCGAGATGGCAATGGGAGTCGACCAGCATCCTCTGGATCAGAGGGTGTGAGTCGGGCGCGTGGACTGCAAGACGCCGCCCAGCAGACCTTCGATCTTGCGCCGTGCCTCCTGGCCGCTTTCGTCACTGTTGAAATGAACGCCGATCCCCTGGGCACGCCCATTCTGAGCGCCGGCCGGGGTGATCCAGACCACGGTGCCGGCAATCGGCAGCTTGGCGGGATCATCCATCAGCGACAGCAGCATGAACACTTCGTCGCCAATGTTGTAACTTCGCGTGGTGGGGATGAAGATCCCGCCATTGCGCAAGTGCACCATGAAGGCCGCATAGAGCGCGGATTTTGAACTGATGTTGAGCGAAAGGACGCTCGGGCGCTGGGCCGGGGCCGGTTTGGGGTCAGCCATCGTCGTTTATGGTCTCAGCAGACTTCTATAGTCCATGAACAATCCCTCCAGAAACAGGCGGGCGTTAAGGGGTTGCTCGGCTTCGCGGCGACGTGTCAGAAGCAACCGGTAGGCGCGCACAAGGCGCGCGGGCGAAATCATATCAGCCAGTTCCGCGATTGTGGCCTGTTGCAGTAGAAAATATCGGATCGGCAGTCCATTGCTGGCCAGCGTGAGATCGACCAGCCACTTCTGCATGGCCTCGACTATCGACTTCAAGGCCAGCTTTCCCTTGCTCTCCCTGATGACCTTCTCCAGGTCGACGGCAAGGGCGATCGGGTCGAGTTCGCCTTTCGCGGCGAGACGCTGCGTCAGAATGTCGAGCCAGCCACCCTCTTGCGCAGTCGCCAGTTCGATTGCCAGGCTTGGCGAGCCGCCAGCCAGGGCGAGCCAGCGCGCAGGCTGGGTGATCCCCTCCGCTGCCAATGCCGCTTCCGCGACAGCGGCCCGCGGGACGCCGACGGGAATCAACTGGCAGCGGCTGCGGATCGTCGGCAGCAAGCGCAATGGTTCATTTGAAACCATTAAAAACAATGTACCTGGCGCCGGTTCCTCAAGTATCTTGAGAAGTGCGTTGGCGGTATTCCGGTTCATTGCGTCGGCGGGATTGACGACGATGATCTTCAAGCCGGCACGATGCGTCCCGACGTTGAAGAAATCTTCGAGGGCGCGCACCTGATCGATGATTATTTGCTGACTGGCTCTCTTCTTGCCCTCTTCCGCGTCCGCTTCCTCGACCAGCGCCTGCGGCCGCAGAAGGCGGAAATCCGGGTGGTTTTCCTGGTCGAACCAGTTGCACGCGAGGCATTTGCCGCAGAAATGCCCGCCATTCAACGGTTGTTCGCAGAGCAGGCTCTTCGCGAAGGCCTGGGCCAGCGCAAATTTCCCCAAGCCGCGCTGGCCGACAAGGAGCAGTGCGTGCGGCAATCTTTCGCGCTGCGCCTGAAGGCTGACCCAAGTTCCGGAATGGAGAGCAATTACATTCATAAATATATACTTGCGACAATTTCCTCAAGTGATGTGCGAATTGTTTCAATGCTGCCCTGGGCGTCGATCACATGAATTCGCCCGGGAGACGAGTGCCAACGCTCAAGGTAAGCCTGGCGTACCCGTTCGTGAAAGTCGGCGCGTTCCTGCTCGAAGCGGTCGAGGACACGGCTCGCCAAGGCGATGCGCTCGCGCGCGACATCCAGCGGCAGATCGAACAGAAGCGTCAGATCGGGCTGCAGGTGACCATGAACCCATTGTTCGAGTTGCTGCAATTTGTGGCGTTCGAGGCCGCGCCCTCCTCCCTGGTAGGCATAGGTGGCGTCGCTGAAACGGTCGCAGATCACCCACTCACCCCTGGCGAGCGCCGGCTCGATCAGCTCGGCGAGATGTTCGCGTCGCGCCGCGAACATCAGCAGGGTTTCCGTTTCCAGGTGCATCGACTTGTGCAGCAGCAATTCCCGCAGATTTTCGCCCAGTTCGGTGCCGCCCGGCTCGCGCGTGACATGGACGGCCAGTCCCCTTTGCCGCAGCAGTTCCGCCAGCCACCCGACATGGCTGCTCTTGCCGGCGCCGTCGATACCCTCGAAGGTGATGAACTTTCCTCTCACTTGTCGCCTTTCTGGTATTTTCCGACGGCCTTGTTGTGTTCATCCAGCGTTCTTGAAAATTGGCTGCCGCCATCGCCGCGGGCAACAAAATACAGTGCGTCGCTGTCCGCCGGGTGGAGCGCCGCGTGGATTGCCGCCGCGCCGGGCATGGCAATCGGCGACGGCGGCAACCCGCTGCGGGTGTAGGTATTGTAGGGCGTGTCGGCCTGCAGGTCGCGCTTGCGCAGATTGCCGTCGAACTTCTCGCCCATTCCGTAGATCACGGTCGGATCGGTCTGCAGCAGCATGCCCTTGCGCAGGCGATTGACGAAGACCGCCGCCACCAGCGCGCGGTCGTCGGCACGGCCCGTTTCCTTTTCGACAATCGAGGCCATGATCAGGGCCTCATGGGGATTCCTGTAAGGCAGCCCCGGATCGCGCTCGTTCCAGGCGCCCTCGAGCTTCCTGCGCATTGCCCGGTGGGCGCGTGCGAACAGTTCGAGGTCGCTCGACTGCTTGTCGAAAAGGTAGGTGTCGGGAAACAGCCAGCCGTCGATCCGGCCGCCTTCGATGCCAAGTCGACCGGCGATTTCGGACTCCGGAAGGTCGCGCGTCTCGTGCTTGAGATCCGGGTGCTGGTCGAGGCGGGCCCGCCACTGGGCGAAAGTCCAGCCTTCGACCAGTGTCGACTCGCCCTGGGTCATGTTGCCCCGGGCCAGCTTGGCCAGCAATTGTTCGGGCGTAACGCCCGTGTTTACGGCATAGCTGCCGGCCTTGATGGCGGTGGTGACGCCGCGCCAGCGGGCGAGAAGCGCCAACAGGCCGGGATTGATGTCCACTCCGGCTTCCCGCATCTGGCTGGCGGCGGAACGCAAGCTGCTGCCGGAGACAATCCGGAATTCTGTGCTTCGGTCCCGCAACTCGATCGGTGCGTTCGCCCACCAAGCGGCTGCCGCGACCACGGCCGCGAGCGAAATGCCCAGGAACAGGAGGAACTTGAGGAATAAACGCACGGGAACTCGCGGACTGCAACCGGGTCATGCCCAGGAGAAACGAGCACAATCGAACGAGCGATATAATAGCGCAAACCCCGACAGGAGCCTTCATGAACCCGAACTGGCGCAGTTTTCTGGAATCCGCCGAGGCCGTCTTCGCCAACGGATCCGACGAGATTCTCAACTTCGGCGATGCCGTCGGCGAGCTTGGGGCGGCCAGCAATCAGACCATACTGGCGCCGCTGACCCACCTTGGCCTGGTCGAGGTTTCCGGCGACGATGCCAGAACCTTCCTGCATAACCAATTCACCAGCGACATCAACCATCTGGGCGTCGATCAGGTGCAGCATTCCGCCTGGTGTACCGCCAAGGGACGCATGCAGGCCAGCTTTGTCGTCTGGCGCGAGGCGGATGCCTTCCGGCTGATCGTGTCGGGTGACCTCGAAGCCGCTTCCCTGAAGCGTTTGCAGATGTTCGTTCTGCGCTCGCGGGTCAAGCTGCAGGCGCTGACCGAAAGTCGGCTATTGCTCGGTCTTGCCGGTCGCCAGGCGGGCGAAGCGCTTGCCGATGCGGGCCTGCCCTGCCCGGCGGCGCCGTTGACCGTGACAATCAGCACCCAAGCCAGCGTGATCGGGTTGGAAGCCAACAGATACATCGTTGCCGTTGAGCAGCACGCCGCGGCCGATCTCTGGAAGAAGCTTACGTTGAAGGCGCTTCCCGCCGGATTGCCGGCCTGGTGGTGGCTCGACGTTCAGGCCGGCTTCCCGCTGGTGACGGCCGCGACGAAAGAGGAGTTCGTCCCGCAGATGGCCGATTTCGAGAAGCTCGGAGGCATCAGTTTCCACAAGGGCTGCTACCCCGGACAGGAGATCGTCGCCCGCACCCAGTACCTCGGGAAGGTCAAGCGCCACCTGTACCGCGTCCGGAGCGATCAGCCGCTCGCGGCCGGTACCGATCTCCATTCGCCGGACAGCCCGGACCAGGCCTGCGGCAAGGTCGTCAGCGGCGCGCCCTCGCCCGCCGGCGGCTACGAGGCGCTGGCGGTGGTGCAGTCCAATTTTGCCGGCAACCTGCACCTCGGATCGCGCGACGGTCCGAAAATCGAGGCAGTTGCGGTCAACCCCTGAAAACAGGCAAAAATGTGCCTGATCGTGATCGGCTGGCAGGTTCATCCGGACTATCCGCTGGTCGTT
>ERZ724526.172-NODE-172-length-37195-cov-6.395907_pt1 | contig 37195 bp, 33 predicted proteins | sample MGYA00376059_ERZ724526 | MGnify/ENA primary metagenome ERZ724526 (study PRJEB28724, sample SAMN07190883) | activated sludge metagenome | isolation source: activated sludge of sewage treatment plant in Hong Hong | place: Hong Kong | collected 2016-03-17 ...
CTGTTTATTGGTTTGCCAAAAGCAGCGGCACCACTAGCGAAAGAAGTAAATTTATTCCTATTAGTGATGAAAGCCTGGAAGATTGCCATTATAAAGCATCTAAAGACGTGCTGTCGCTTTATTATCAATATAAACCCGATTCGGCATTGTTAACAGGCAAAGGGCTTGTAATAGGTGGCAGCCATAGCATAAATCCTGTAAATGCAGAAGCACAGTTTGGCGACTTGAGTGCCGTGCTGTTTCAAAACTCTCCTTTCTGGGCACATTGGTTGCGAACGCCTGATTTGAGTATTGCCATAATGAGCGAATGGGAAAGTAAAATTGAAAAAATAGCAGAAGCTACAATTAAAGAAACAGTTACTTCTGTATCGGGTGTACCCACTTGGACCCTGGTTTTGTTTAGACGAATATTGGAAAAAACCGGAAAGCAAACAATTGCCGAAGTGTGGCCTGAGTTGGAATTGTATATGCATGGCGGCGTATCATTTACACCTTATAAAGAACAATTTCAAAAACTGATAGGAAAAGAAATCAATTATTTGGAAATGTATAATGCCAGCGAAGGATTTTTTGGAGCACAAACAACACCATTGGCAAACGGCATGTTGCTCTTTACCGATCATGGTATATTTTATGAGTTCATGCCTGTGAGTGAGTATGGCAGCAGCAATCCAAAAACGATAGGACTAAATGAAGTGGAACTGGGAAAAAACTATGCGCCGGTTATCAGTACCAATGGCGGCTTGTGGCGCTATCTGCTGGGCGATACCATTCAGTTTACTTCTTTAAAACCCTTTCGCATCAAAGTATCGGGCAGGTTAAAACATTTTATCAATGCTTTTGGCGAAGAAATCATTGTTGACAATACCGATAGGGCCATTGCAATCGCCTCCGAAAAAACCGGAGCCGTAGTAAACGATTATACAGCTGCGCCAGTTTATTTTTCAGAAGGATCTAATGGTGCACATGAGTGGTTGATTGAGTTTGAAAAAACACCTGAGCATCTTGATGCTTTTATTGCAGAGCTGGATAAAGCTTTAAGAAGTGTAAACAGCGACTACGATGCCAAGCGGCATAAAGACATTGCACTGCGTATGCCCATTGTACATGCAGTACAAAAAGGAATGTTTACGGAATGGCTGCGCCAAAAAGGAAAATTGGGTGGGCAGCACAAAGTACCCAGACTGAGCAATGAAAGAAAACTATTAGAAGAAATTCTGGAAATGATTAATCCTACATTTGTCAATAAATAAAACACACACATGAAACTTCTTGAAGGAAAAACAGCCATCGTTACCGGAGCGGCAAGAGGTATAGGTGAAGGAATCGCATTAAAATTTGCAGAACAGGGTGCACATATTGCCTTTACTTATGTAAGCGACAGCAGTGCTGAAAAAGCAAAAAGCCTTGAAGCAAAACTTACTGCACTCGGCGTAAAGGCTAAAGCATATCAAAGCAACGCAGGCGACTTTGCTCAGTGTGAAGCGTTTGTAAATGATGTATTGAAAGAGTTTGGTACGGTAGATGTTTGTGTAAACAATGCAGGTATTTCAAAAGACAATTTGCTGCTGCGCATGAGCCCCGAGCAATGGGATGATGTAATAAAGATAAATCTGAACAGTGTTTTTTATATGACCAAACAGGTCATTCGTCCTATGATGAAAGCTAAAAGTGGATCTATCATTAATATGAGTTCCATCATTGGCGAAATTGGTAATGCCGGACAAAGCAGCTATGCTGCCAGCAAAGCAGGAATCATTGGCTTTACAAAATCGGTAGCCAAAGAACTGGGCAGTCGCAATATTCGCTGTAATGCCATTGCGCCGGGTTTTGTAGAAACAGATATGACGAGTTATCTTAAAGAAGGAGAAGCCGCAGATAAATATAAAGCCGGAATTCCTCTTGGAAAATTTGCTTCGCCTGAAGACATTGCCCATGCGGCACTTTTTCTTGCTAGTGATATGAGTAGCTATATTACCGGACAAACCTTGAGTGTATGCGGTGGATTGAATATTTAAAAGGAATTTTAACTGCTGCAATATTAAAAAAAAATGCAGCCCAAAGTCCGGGGCTGCATCTGCTCATCAAAAACTAACATTTATCAATCTACGGTTTTCCCTTGTTTGCTTAAGTTAAAACGGAGCAGCATTTCGTGTGCATTGTTGCCTCCGTCAAAAACATTCATAGGTTTGCTGTAAATATCAAAAGCATAACCAATAGTGAGTTTTTTATTGATATTTAATCCGGCTGAAAGTATAAAACTTTGCTTGGCTCTATAGCCCACACCCCACCAAAATATTTCACGATGCTCAACACGTATGCCGCCCTGTACTTCTAATGGAGCATTGGGCAGATAAATAAACATTACGTTTGGCGTAAGTGTTGTGGCATCATCCACATTCCACTTATAAGCTCCATGAAAATAATAATGGCGAAACAGTCTTGCGCTTTCACTGTTGTTAAGATTGCCGGTATAAAAACCGAGTTTGGATTGCACTAACTGTGATGCAGCAGCACCCAATTGCAAACGCTTTCCATTGTAAGAAACCCCGAAGCCTGCATCAAATTTAAACTTGTTGTCACTTGTTCCCAGTGCAGGATCTGATCCTAGTTCAGCAACCAGCTTTGCTCTATCCAGTGAAAACTGAAGTCCCCTGGCTTCTAAACCTAATGAGAAATTGCCACCATTGCTTAATGGTATATGCTTGGCAAACTGCAATGCTACACCTGTGCGTGAAGTAGGACCGGTTTGGTCGCGATAAACATAGCCGCCAATTCCAATATTATGGTTTGGTAAGCCAAATGAACCAAACACAGTAGCCGTTTTGGGGCTCCCGCTGATGCCGCTCCATTGTGTGCGGTAAGATACACCCACCATATTCATAGCTTGGGTACCTGCCATTGATGGGTTGTGATAAACACCCTGCAGGTCGTAAAGCGATGAAGTTTGCAATTGTTGCGCCTTCGCTTGTACGGTAAAGATTCCTGCTAATATTATTACAATATATTTTTTCATGTTATTACTCTTTAAATTGTTTTTTACCTCAAAATGGTTACATCGCCTTTTAGGAAAATTGTATTATCGGTGATGGTAGTGTATGTAATTACATAATAGTAAGTACCGTCGGCAACAGGCTTACCGTTGTAAGTACCTGTCCAATCGTTATTATAATTATCATTTTTGTACACTACATTTCCATAGCGGTTAAATACGGCTACTGCTATACGCTTGGTACAAGCAGCACCATTGGTTACCAGCCAGCGATCATTTTGTCCGTCACCATTTGGTGTAAAGGCCGACATTACTTTGATACAATATGGTATTACGGTAACCAGGGCATTATCATTTGACAAACATCCATTAGCATCTAAAACCGACATATTATACACGGTTGTATTCTGTGGTTTTACGTTTGGCGTAAAGGTGTTGGAGCCTGAAAGGATGCTTGTGTTTGGAGTCCATTGAATGGTAGTGGGATTACCATTGCTGCTTCCTTGCAATTGTACTGCATCTCCTGCTACAATTGTTTTATCGGGTCCTGCATTTACTACAGGTGCAGGTCGTACCGGTACGTTGATTGTTTTTGTAATAGTGCCACAAGCAAAATCATTTATTGTAATGGTATGGTTGCCTGCACTTACATTGCTAAACACACCATTTGTTTGAACCGCACCACCATCAATACTATATGTATATGGAGCAATGCCTCCCGTTGCTGTTGCAGTTACTGTTCCATTTGCAATATTGCTGCAAGAAGAAGCTAATTGCTCGGTTGATGATACATTGATTTTTGCAGTTTCGCCATATTCAAAAATATCAGGGTTGAAGTTGTTGGCGATTAATAATCTTCTGTTTTCAACAGAAGTTCCTGCGGGTACTTTTTTGGAAGGAAAACTCATAGCCGCCATATTTGAAATACCAGCAAATCCTTGTGTGAAGCTAGGTGCATATTCCAACTTCCATGTAGTACCGCCATTTGTTGTACTTAATAAAGCACCACCGGCACAACCCACATATCCATTATTTTGATCGTGGAATATTACTGAGTTAAAATTGCCAACAGGATAAATACTTAAAATATTACCCGTTATATCTTGCCAGCTGGCTCCACCATCTGTAGTTCTAAATACAGCCTTGCGTGGAAAACCATTACCTACTAAGAAAACGGTATTGGCATCTAATGCAAACATATCGTTATATGTTATTTGTGGTGTAACTCCAGGTGTTGGTAAGGGTAATTTGCTCCAGCTTACACCACCATCTGTAGTTTTCCATACCGTATCTCTTGTACCAGCCACATATCCAATCTGATTGGTTGGAAATTCAATGTGTCTTAATAAATAAGATGTTGCACTGGGGTTTGTAGGAAATGCATTTACTGTTGTCCAGTTTGTGCCACCATCAAAGGAGCGTACCACTACAGATTTTTGTGCTGTAGATGGTGAAGTGGTATAACCACAAGCCCAAACGCTGTCTTTTCCTGAAGTAGCGACATCGTATAGCTGATAGCCTGGTAGTGCATTTGAAGGATCCAAAGTTGGAGTAGCCGCATTAAAGTCAGTTGATTTATATACTGTACCGATGCTTGTTACAAAATATGCTTTTGTTGGATCGTTTGACACATACGCAGCACTATTGATATTAATATTCAGATTAATAAAATCTTGTCTCACTATTTCTGTCCAGTTTTTACCACCATCATTTGTTCGGGCTATATAGCCGCCACCGGCTGCCATACCATTTGCACAATTTGCAAAATCCATTTTATTAAAACTGCCATTTACCGGAGTGTTATAAATACTCTTCCATACACTACCCGATGTAGAATCGGCCATCACACCTCTTATTCCGCCTATTACTACCTTACCCGATGGCAATAGTGCAATAGCGCTACCGCCAAATTCACTATAATTTCTGCCTGTTGGCAACCATCTTTCTTCACTCCATGTGCTTCCATTATCCATAGAAGTCATCATTTTGTTTTGAGGCATAAACACAGAAACCTGAACCGGAGTCATTAATTTTCCATTGGCGGCTTTTACAATATTAATTGGATTTAAAAATCCATAAGCCGGGGTTGCCGGAATGGGTGTGCCTAAAGCCGAGCTGTTATTTAACGGTGGTGCCGGCGCATTAAGCAAAGTATAAATACCATTTTCGTTTACACCGGGTGCATTAATATTCGGTGTAGTAGCACCGGGGGCCGTATTTACTTTTATAACAATATTATTGTTTAGTGAAATCAGTAATACGGTATAGTTGTCCAAAATCTGCATCGCTCTAAATGTTTGCGTATGCACACTGTTTGAGGCATAGCGGTAACTACATGTTGCAGGCAAATTTGTAAATACACCATTATATCCCAATCTTTCTTTACTGATTGAATAATCGGCAAGTACTCCATTTTCAAATTTCCAAAGTAAAGAAGCGTGATGTGAACCTGTTGTAGTAGTACTGCCTGTTGGATTACAAGTTGTGCTGTTTACAGCAGGAATAGGTTCAAATGTTCCTAAACCCGAACCGGTTACATAACCCAGATTGTCGTTTACAAATTTAATTCTTTGAATTTCTTTTCCTTTTGCAGTTACATCCCATAAAAACGAACCTACTGCTGTGTTGTTTACATAACCCACTCTGGTTTTGCCACCTATGGGTGCTGCCATTGAATCCCAGGTATTGCCACCATCATTGGTTACATAGAGTTTAGGCTCCAAATCAGGTGTATTATTATTTTGTCCGCCTATGTATCCTTTGTTTTCATTAATAAACCAAACACTGTTTATGTTTTTTGCATTACTATACAATGGGCTTTTTACAAAACTCCAGGTAGCGCCACCATCAACCGATTTAGCCATGCAACCTTGCGTACCCACTGCATAAACAACATTGGCTGATACAAAATGTACATCCTGAAAACTGGTAGAAGTAGTTAAACCGGCGGCATTTGAAAATGAAAAATGACCATATTTCCAATTGGCTCCGCCATCTTTGGTATATGCAATATTTCCATTTCCTACGCCTACAGCTACACCGTTATCATTGCCAAAAAAGTCAATGTCGGAAATGGTAAAACCCATCGGCTGGGGGTTGGTAAACCGAAACTTGTCGGTACTATAAGTACTGGCTACAGGTGTTACCTGGCTTTGTACTACATACGAAAAAAGGGAGGCTATCAGCATAAAACCGAAACGCATCTTCCCATAACAGTTTTTGTTCATGTTTATTTACTTTTAGTTATTGGGTGTAAAAACAGTTGGCAATGTTATATCAACAAATAAAAGACTGGTGTAGAATAAATTCTATTCATGTTTATTTCTTTCCTTCAGAATATTGACCTTTATATCTGCTATGCGGAACAAGACTATTATACTATTTACATTCCTCTTTGTTTTTTCCTTTGCTGCTATAAGCCAGGACAAGTCAAACAAGGGAAAAGAATTTTGGTTGGGCTATGGTTACAATTCATGGTTTATTGTACCCGATGGAAGTTTGCCTGCTAATGCACAAGAGCTTAATCTTTATATAACCACTGAAGCAGCCGCTACAGTTACCGTTTCAATTCTCAATACCGGGTGGAGCCAAACGTTGAATATACCCGCCAATACGGTTGATGCCAGTATATTGGTTCCCAAAACGGGAGCAAATGATGCCAGAATATTAACCGAGGGATTAAGCAACCGTGCCATACATATTGTAAGCGATACACCAATTGTTGTATTTGCACACATGTATAATACGCAGACCTCTGGTGCTACGATGTTGATACCGGTGGAAACTTATGGTTATAAATATTTTTCACTCAATTATTCTCAATCTCAGTCCAATGCTAAGGTTCCGTATTCCACTTCTACTACCACAGCCAATGGCACTCACTGGTATTCGTGGTTTTATGTAATTGCAGCAGAAGATAATACCCGACTTGAAATTACACCTTCCGACACTACTTCAACCGGTGTTTTACCCAATCAGACTATTACTGTTAATTTAAACAAAGGAGAAGTTTATAATGTAATGGGAAAGCTGGTTGATGGTGGAAACCTGCTGTGGCAAGCAAGTAAAGATATGAGCGGCAGCAAGGTTATTTCCATTCCGGGCGATGATGGTAAATGTCATCCGATAGCATTGTTTTCAGGCAGTGGTGGTATTCGCCTTTGCTATTATGATGGTGGCGAAGTAGCCATGCAGCAGGCATTTCCTGTGCAGGCCTGGGGCACACAGTACCTTACTTATCACATGTTGAATAATACTACAACAGACATTAATGATCCTTTCAAAAACTTTTATCGCATTGGTGTAGATGATCCCACTACTGTTGTATTAAGAAATGGTACGCCCCTTACCGGGCTTACTAATAATTTTTTCTATGAAATCATAGACAGTACCGGTGGTGATTTTATTACGGCCGATAAACCCATTATGGTGGCACAATATACACCCGGGGGAAACCGCTGCTGGAATAATAGCATGTTTGCCTATGGCGATCCCGAAATGATTTACCTAAGCCCGTTGGAACAAGGAAGCAAGGATGCTCTATTTTATGCTAATAGAAAAACCTTTATAGATTATAATTATGTAAATGTTATTTTGAAAACAACAGGTATTCCTTCTTTGAAAATTGATGGTAATGCTTTTTTACCTGCCAATATAAAAACACATCCTAATAATCCTGCCTATTCTGTAGCTGTAACCCGTGTAACCGGCGCAGCAGGACAACATAGACTTACTTGCGATTCTATTTTTAATGCTACCATCTATGGCCTTGGTTTATTTGAAAGTTATGGATATAATGTTGGCACCTTTGTAAAAAACCTGAATAACTATACCAGTATCCGAAATACTTTAAACACCAATAATCAGGTGGATACTTTTACCTGTCCTAAAACTCCTGTTCGTTTAACCGCTAAGCTGGCTTTTCCGGCCACCGCTATTACATGGAAACTAAGTCAGGTTCCCGGCATTAGTCCCAACGTTGATTCTATTATTACAACACCTATTCCAATAGGTACAGAAATAATAAATGGGCGAATATATTATCTCTATACATTACAACAGGATTTTATGTTTGCCAATGCAGGTACTTATGAAATTCCAATTGAATATGCTGCTACCGCTATTCAAAACTGTAGCCAAACTGAATTTGCGAAATTAAAAGTGCTGGTAAAGCAAGGCCCTGTTGCTGATTTTAGTTTTATCAATCAGTGCTTTCGAGATACTGTAAGGTTTACAGGCACTTCCAGTGCGCCGGGCTTTAATCTTAGCAGCTATCTGTGGACTTTTCATGATGCTTCTACCCAAAGCACTGTAAATGCAAAAAAACTATACGCTGCTCCCGGAAATTATAATGTACGCTATCAAATAACAGCCGACAATGGGTGTGTGGGCGATACTACTAAATTAATAAATGTAGGCGCCGGCACTACACCGGTACTTACCATCACTGCTTCAGGCAAGCCTTGTGCCGATAGTGTAATTACATTTACATCATCCATTACTCCCGATGCTTCAAACCCAACAACATGGTATTGGAATTTTGGCGATGGGCAAACAACAACCTCTACCACATCAAATATTACAACTCATAAATATGCTGCCAACGCGGGTCCTATTTCCGTAAAACATCTTGCCACACTCACCACAGGCTGCAATCCTGATACTGTAACAACAGTTATTCCCATTATTAACAACAATCCGATTGCGTCATTTAATATAACCGGAAGCCCATCCTGCCCATCAAAGCCTTTACAAATTTCTTCCGGCGCACTTAATGTATCAAAGTGGAACTGGGATTTTGGTAATAGTGTAACAGGCATACAGGCCCCGCCTTTTAATTATGCCTACAACAATGCAGGTAATTATAATATTTCACTGAAGGTAACCGATAATAATGGCTGTGGCTCCGCTGTAGTTGCCAATCCTGTTGTTATCAATCCCGGTCCGGCTATCAATGCAGGCCCCGATAAATTAATAAGTTTAGGTACATCTACTACATTAGATGCAAGCATCGCAAATGCGGCCAATTATGATTTTCTTTGGTCGCCTTCGATTACGCTTAGTGCTGCCACTATTCTTAATCCGGTAGCCACACCAACCATAGAAACTATTTATACAATTGTAGCGACCGATAAGACTACCGGCTGTAGCGGAAACGATGCTGTAAAAGTTTCGCCGATTCCCAAACTTTATATTCCATCTGGCTTTACACCCAATAATGATGGCAAAAATGATAAATGGGAAATTCAGGGACTTGCATTGTATCCTGATGCTGTTGTTACGGTTTATAACCGATGGGGCGAAAAAGTATATCAGGCAAAAAATTATTATACCAATGCCTGGAATGGACTGTATAAAGGTCTTATGATTCCGGGTGTTTATATATATGTTATTAAGCTTTCTCCTAATAAACCTGAAGTAATTAAAGGAGTAGTAACCCTTATTCAATAAAGATTTAATCAGCTACGTATATTTATGGAAACTACCTTGCCTGCAAATAGAGAAATCAAAGAAACCATGATGGTACAGCCAAGCATATTAGTTGCCGACGACCATAGCATGATACGCAAAGGGCTAAAACTTCATTTGCAATTAACACTGGGTTATACGGATATTACGGAAGTAGGCAACTGCAATGATTTAATGAAAGAACTGGTAAAGAAAAAATATACCCATCTTATTTTAGATGTCATTCTTTCAGATGGCAGCACATTAGAAATAATTCCGAATATTATAAAAGTATATCCAGGCCTTCATATTCTGGTTTTTTCAATGCAGCCGGCAGAAATTTATGGCGAGGCCATGAAGCAGTATGGTATCCACTACTATCTTTCAAAATCTGCCGGTGATGAAGAAATCATTCAAATGCTTCGTAAGTTTTTGAAAAACGAAGCGCCGGTAAGACGCATTCAGAGTGTGCCAAAAACAGAAAACCCGTTTACAACGCTATCGCCAAGAGAGTTAGAAATACTGCATTATGTATTAAAAGGAATGGGCACAAAAGAAATTGCCGAAAACCTCAATTTGAAAATGAATACAGTTTCCACAGTAAAAGCCCGTATTTATGAAAAAACAAATGCAGTAAATATTAAAGAACTTTTGGAACTTGCCACACTTTATAATGTAAATTATTAAATAGAAACTGTAATTTGTCGGGGCAAAATTATGCTCCGATTTCTTTTTATATCCATTCTGCTCATTTCATTCCGCTTTGCTTATTCTCAGGAAAGCAATCGCTATCATATACAACAATTCACAACAGAAAACGGGCTTCCTTCCAATGGAATAAAAGGCATGGCATGGGATGAAGCAACCGATTTCTTATGGATAGCTACCGAAGCAGGTGTGGCAAGATACAATGGTATGGATTTTTCTGTTTTCTCAAAACTGAATACACCGGGACTTTCACACGAAAGAATGAGTTTTATAATTAAAAATAATGAAGATGAAATTTATACCCTAGATGTGGGAGAGAATATATTAAAGGTTAATGCAAGTTTACTGACCGGAATAAAATTGCCACAACTCGACTCTGTTGGCTCATTTTATAAACAATTTTATTTAGCAACAAGGGGCGAAAAGGTCCGAAGCAAACTACTTTCATTTTTACAGCAGTCAAAACCCGGCTATTGGAAATATTGTTTGCAACACTCCGATACTTCTGTTATGCTTTTAGCTGACCAGCTTCGTTGTTTAATTACAGCCTGGAATAAAGACCCGATAGTAATACCTTTTCGCAGCGATAACAATGTTTCATTTGTTATTGAGGGTAATTTGTTCGTCTTTGACAATCAAAAAAATTTTCAGCTTGTCAACAAGAATTTCAGCACTACAGCAAAGGTTCAAATTATAGATGAATCTGGAAATCCATTAATAATAGAATCAGAAAAAAATCTGCTTTTTGCAGAAAATGGCATGAAGAATCCAATTCTAATTTCAAATGAAAATGCTTGGTCTCTTCACTTTGTAAATGGTAAACTTATAGCAAAACTCATTTGTAATATAGTGCCAAGAAATTCTTTTATTGCGTATGCACAATACAGCGAAAAAAACAAAACACTTTTTTTGGGAACCGATTCAAAAGGTATTATTGTAATTTCTGAAAACAGGGTTTGGCCAATGAAGAATACGGCTAGCGACATCAGTATTAGAAATGCAGTGTATGCACAAATAGAACTGAAGAATAATAATGTGTTGACAAATGCAGGACAAGTAATTGGAACAAATCCAGAACAAGCGGGGCAACTCCCTATAAATGGAGCCTTTGATTATAATATTTTTAAGAGTGGTGATTCAATGCTTTGGTACGCTCAAATCAACAACAAATTGGGAAGCAATTATCTGCATAGATATAATTTTAAAACCGGTTCCACATTTGTTTATGAAAAATTATCTGTCGTATTATCCAATTTTGCCATGACAGAGATGGATGGCCAGTTCTACTTTTCTTTTTATAAGGGAATGGGAAGGCTTCAGGGTGATTCGTTGGAATACTTGTTTCGGCCGGGCAACAACAAATCACAACAATCTCCAAGCTATGCAATGTTGGAGTTTTCTCCCGGTGTAATTGGTGTTGGCTCCTGCGACGGGTTGATCCTTTACAATATTAAAAAACGAACTACCGATACAATTCTAAAAACGCTGGGTTATTGTTATCGCACTTTATGGAGATATCAGGACTACATATTTATTGGCAGCTATGGCAAAGGATTTTATATCTGGAAAAATGGAAAAATTAAAGCCATGCCCCTTGATAAAAATAACTATTTGAGATACACACATTGTTTTATAGCAGATAATAATGGCTTTTGCTGGATCAGCAGCAACAGGGGATTGTTTAAAGCAAAACTTAGTGATTTAGTAGATGCCTATGAGCAAAACAATAGTCAGGTTTATTATCATTACTTAGGGCAAAACGATGGAATGTATATTACCGAAATGAATGGAGGCTGTAATCCCTGCGCTCTAAAACTTCAAAATGGCGATTTTTCGTTTCCTACAATGGATGGATTATTGTGGGTAAACCCGGATAAATCCAATACACTGCTGCCCGAAGGGAACATTTATATTGATAAGTTTACAGTAAATAAAAAAAATATTACTTTAGATTCCATTAGTTACAGGGCATTTCCTGCATCCACCAAATTTATAAGTATTGATCTTGCTTTTTCCGCCTGGTGCAATAAAGAAAATATATATATCGAGTATCGCATAAATAATGATACTGCATGGGAGCCGGTAGATGTAAACAATGGAGCCGTTATCAATCTTACAGATTTACATTCTGGTAAATATCGATTGCTGATAAGAAAACTTAATGGCTTTGGTGTAAACAATTATACTTATAAAGAAATTAATTTTTCAATCCGAACTTCATGGACCAGCAGCTGGTGGTTTTTTGCTTTGTGTGGGCTATTCTTGTTTGGGATTATAAGTCTCTACCTGCGCTGGCGTACGCTTCAGTATCAAATTCGTCAGAAGAAACTTGAAGCACAAGTGGCCGAAAAAACAAAGGAGCTGCAAAGCCAAAATGAAATTCTGGAAAAAAATAACAGTATAAAAACCAGATTGATATCTATTATCAGTCACGACATCATCACTCCATTAAAATTTGTAACCGTTGCCGGAAAAAATCTCTTGGAAAAAAAGAGCCTGATGTCTGAAGCGCTGCAGCAAGAAACCGTGCAAGAAATGACAAACACTTCACAGGAGTTGCAACTGCTTTCTACCAATATACTTAACTGGATAAAATATCAGAATGAAAACCGTAGAATGAACAAAGAAGTTTTTTTGTTGTACGAAATGGTACAACAAATTTTCGGTATTCTTCAATCATTGGCAAAACAAAAAGGACTTCTATTGGTAAATAACGTTGACCCCGAATTTTTGGTTTATCAATATTACGAACCCATAAAGATTTTGGTATATAACTTAATTACAAATAGTATTCATTTTACAGAAAAAGGAACAATTTCTGTAGATGTATCAAAAAACGCTACTACTGTTACGCTTTCTGTAAAAGATGAAGGAATAGGAATGACTCCGGATCAAATAGAGCGCCTGCTGGCTGATGATGTTGTTATATCTTCAGCCAATGTGGACAATAAAAAGGGACACGGCCTTGGCTATTTAATTATAAAAGATTTATTGAAAACAATTAACGCCACACTCAAAATTGAAAGTATAAAAAATGAAGGTGCTGTTGTTTATATTAGTTTTGAGTCGGCGACAACTCACTTATCACAAAGTTAATGAGGTCCAACTCAAATCCCCTTCCCACCAAATAATCTATCGTTTTCTTTTTGCGTATCAGATACTGTTCTCCTTTGAGCGATTGATACTTTTCAATTGCCAGCTTTGTAAGCTTATCAATATAATTGGATTCATCAATTTGTTTTAAAGCTTTTTTGATACAATACTCACTCACTCGTTTTTGCTTTAATTCATACTTGATTTTTACCCTTCCCCATCCTTTTATTCTAAATTTTCCTCCGGCATAAGCAATGGCAAATCGTTCTTCGTTCAAATAGTTTTCTTCTATTAGTGTGGCAATGATTTCGTCATGATCTCTTTTCCAAACACCCAAAGCATAGAGTTTTTCCTTTACTTCCCGGTGGCAACGCTCCTGATAAGCACAATATTGCTTCAATTTTTGCAGAGCCTGTTCTTTTGTTAATATTTTTTTATACGCCACTTTGTAAAATTAATGGGCAAATGAATTGGTGATTCAGATATTAAAAAGTTATCAATTACTTGATTTTCTGAAGTCGCAAATGGCTTCCCTGTTTTAATTGTAATTTCGTGCTGTATATGTCCACACCCATTATCAATAAAGTAGCACAAAGCGAATTAATTACACTGGATCCTGTTCAGTTTTTGCCCAAGGGCGATTCCATTGTTTTTGATTTGAAAGAGTTTTTGTTTATGGGTATGATTTTGAAAGAAAAAGATTTTCGTGAAGCTATGAAGGGGCTCAAATGGCAAACATATCAAGACAAAAATGTGGCGCTCACTTGCAGCGTTGATGCCATTATACCCGTTTGGGCCTGGATGCTGGTGGCCAGCAACCTGCAACCCTTTGCTAAAGAAGTAGTAATGGGCGACGAAAAAGAATTGCACAAAGTTTTATTTTTAAAAAATATATCCGCTTTAGATACCGCTGCTTATAATGATAAGCGTGTAGTTATAAAAGGATGCGGCGAAACTCCAATTGGCGATTATGTGTATATGGAACTCACCAAATTATTGCGGCCGGTGGCCAAGAGCATTATGTATGGCGAGCCATGCAGTACAGTTCCTGTTTTTAAAAAACCGGTTGTAGCTAAATAATTATTTCAGGATTTTTAGTTTCAGAACCAGCCTCTCTTTCTAAAAATATAAAGCATACCCAGTGGCACTATCAGCATAAAAGCTACGGCAGTATAAAAGCCCCAACGTTGATGAAAAAAGTTTACGTTTTCATCAAAATTCATTCCAAATATGCCGCCAATAACTGTGGCGGGAGCAAGCAAGCAGGTAACAATCGCCATTACCTTCATTACTTCATTAAGCTTTAGATTGGTATTGTTGAGGTGCAGATCTTGTAAGCTCACCATTACATCACGATAGTTTTCGGTAAGGTCAATCGCCTGTACGATATGGTCATATACGTCTTTGTAATATTTCTGATGCCGGTCATCCAGCAAGGCACTATCGCTACGCAACATTCCATTTACCAATTCCCTTACAGGAGAAAAGTTTCTTTTCAATACAATCAATTCTTTTCGCAACTGCGTTACATGAGCCAAGGCTCTTGGATTGTTTCCTCTCGCTACTTCTTCTTCTACCACTTCAATTCTTTCTCCCAGCTTTTCCATTACCAAAAAATAATGATCCACAATGGTGTCCAACAAAGCATAGCAAAGCAAATCCGCAGTGCGTTGGCGAAGTTTTGTTCCGGGTATTTTTAGTTTTTCTCTCAATTGATTAAACACATCTCGGGTAGCATCTTCCTGAAAACTGATAACTATGTCTTTAGCCAATAAAATGCTGATTTGTTCCTGCTCTACCGAAAAAGTAGTTTCATTAAAATACAACATGTTCAATAAACAGAAAATATAATTCTCTGCTTCATCCATCTTGGGTCGCTGGTTGATGCTTAATATATCTTCTATTACCAACGGGTGCACTTCAAAATGATTACATACATTTTCTACATCCGATTTGCGCAGGCCATCAATATTGATCCACGAGTTTCGCCCACTGGTTTTATATTGTAAACATTCAGAAATCTCTGCGTGGCTTTTAATATCTATTGTTTCTGCATTATAATCAAATACGGTTATGTTTACCTGCTGGGCTTCGGTTCGCTTTGGTAAGATGGTGGGGTTTACCGATAATATTTGTTTGGTACGCTTGGCCGGAAATAAATTTACCGGGTTCAAAAACTTCAGGTATTTATCGGGTCGCAGGTTCATAGCGTGAAAATTAAGAAATCTTATGATACAAATAAACTATTGTGTGTACACTAAGTCAGATGTATAATAAAAAAGTTTAGCTATGAAAAAGATAATTTCATTTCTTTTTGTTGCATTTGTCTTATCCATAAGAGCCACAAATGCCCAAAGAGTAAAGGTACGATTGAATTTCCCGGTCGGAATAAGTGTAAATGCCGGAAGCAGAGCGCCGTTTTCCGGTGCTGTATGGGTAGGGCCCGAGTGGGTGTGGCGTGGCAGCAGGTATGAATGTGTGCCCGGCTATTGGGCAAAACCGAGAAGACATAATGCAGTATGGATACCCGGCCATTGGAAATACAGTCGCCGTGGATATAGATGGGTACCCGGCCACTGGAATTATTAATAATGTGTTTTTTTAACCTTTGGGCTTTATTAAAAACAAACAGCCGGACTTGAATGTCCGGCTGTTTGCTTGTGTATTAATTGACTATTTAGTTTTTTCTAATTGTATTGCACCTTGGTATTTATTATCTACAATCAAAATAGCTAAATATCTTTTTGAAAAAGACATTTTATGTCCATCAGCAATATGATAGGAAACAGTAATTGTTTCATTCTTTTGAGAAAGACTTTTCACACTTAATTCGCCTGATTTGTCATTGGTTTCATCAATAATTGCAATAACATAGTTTTTTGAAAAATCAATATCCGTAGGATTGCCACCATTCATTTCCAGAGGGGCACGGCCAAATACGTTTTCAAAATCTGTTAGTGATGTGATTTTTAAAAAATGTAGCGGAGCTTCTTTGTAATCATTTCTTACAAAATAATTTTTGGCGGTAGTGTAAGGTACACTGACGGCTGTTGTCGAATTTTTATTGTCCCTCGCATTTTTGGTACCACAGCAAGCACTCAATAAAATAGCAATGAAAGCAAAAGCAAAAAAGTTTTTTGTCATGATGTTTTTGTTTGGTAAATAGATTTCCTACTCGTAAGGCTTTTCGGTAACGCCCCGTTTGATAATAAATAGTGGCAGATCTCTATTTGAATTTAGGCACGGGATAGGCAGGTATAAAGTGATAAATATACAATTTTGAAAATTGAAGTATCAACATTTTTTGAAATAAAATTGCTTATTGCGCTATTTATAATTTTTCATATAAAGCTCGTAGTTTTTCCCGAGTCATTTTTTGTTCCCAATCTTTGCCCAGTGCATTTTCCCACAGGGGTTTCATACCCATCGACACATTCATCATTTTTTCAAAATCATCATCACTTAAACCTTTACAAATGCCTGTTGGAATTTCAATTTTATTTTTTTCAACCATTAATTTAAACTCCTTTACGCCGGCCGGATAATATTCATCCAGATGATTCATTACTATACAATTTCCAATACCATGCTTGGTGCCCAATAAATAACTCAACCCGTAACTTACAGCATGTGCCACGCCTACCTGGCTGTAAGCAATACTCATACCGCCGGCATAAGAAGCCATCATCAATTTATCATCACATTCATCATCCCATTCCTTTGCATTTACAAAAACATCACGACAAAGTTGCAATGCTTTCTCGCCATAACTTTTACTAAATTCATTCAGGTAGGTTCCTTCTAGGCTTTCTATACAATGTATGTAGCAGTCCATACCCGTATAAAATCTTTGGTTCACAGGAGCATCTTTTGTCAATTCGGGGTCTAATACAATTTGATCAAATGGTGTAAAATCGGAATTCATGCCCAGCTTTTTGGTGGGCCCTGTCAGCACTGTTGTTCTCGATACTTCTGCACCGGTACCGCTTAGCGTGGGTATTCCGGCTTTATATACACCTGCATGTTTTACTAAATCCCACCCTTGATAATCGGCAGATGAGCCGGGGTTGTTCATCATTAATGAAACAGCTTTTGCCAAATCCATGGTGCTACCGCCACCAATGCCTATGATGCCGCTAACCGTTCCAAACTCTTGTTTAAGATTATTTGCTAAATCATCTACATAAGTAGTTTTGGGTTCGTAAGTAACATCGGCAAAAATAATTTTATCATTCCCCTTCAAAGGAATACGGCTTGCCAATGGCTTTCCTTCAAAATAATGATCTACTAAAAAAACCATGGGAGCATTTCCTTTGCGATGGGGAGCCAGTATTTCATCTAACTGATTAAATGAACCACGGCCATAAATAACATAGCCTACCATTTTGAAATTGCGAAAAGCCATAACAAATATTTTTTATTGCTGCAAAGTTGCCGTTTATCAATCAAAATTCTTTGCAAAAAATCAGATAAGTTTTGCGGCCCTGTCCAAATCTTCGGGTGTATCTATTTCTACGCCCATATAATCTACCAGTACCATACGCAGGGGAATACCATTTTCCAGATATCGAAGACATTCAATTTTTTCTGCCGCCTCAAGTGGGGTGATGGGCCATTGTGTAAACTGAAGTAATGCATTTTTCCGAAACGCATAAACACCAATGTGTTCATAATACACCGTCGGATAATTTCTGTCTCTTGGATAAGGAATTACCGATCGGCTGAAAAAAAGTGAATTATTGTTTTTATCTACTGCTACTTTTACAAAATTGGGGTCCATTATGTCATCCAGACTGCTAATGGCCTGCATCATAGAAGCTACTTGTACCGATGATTCATCAAACTGCTGCAGCAATTTTTCAAGGGGTGCTTTTTTTACAAATGGGGTGTCGCCTTGTACGTTTACAATGATATCGGCGTCAATAGATGCTGCTGCTTCTGCTATCCGATCACTTCCACTCTCGTGCCGGTTGATGCTCATAACTGCTACACCACCCGAGGCATTTATTTCTGTCAATATTTCTTCGCTATCAGTTACTACTATCACTTCATCAAACAAGCCGGTTGCTACTGTGTTTTCATAAGTAAGCCTGATTACGGGTTTGCCATTTAATAGCTGCATCAGCTTACCCGGAAAACGAGTGGCTGCATATCGTGCCGGTATCATTGCAATCTTTTTCATCCTTTGCCTATTCAAATCAATTTATTAAAGTTCAATTTTTCAATTACAATCCTCCTCCAAAGAAAATTACCAGTTGGTTGTCCTGCATATACATTTCAAAAATGTACGTAGCCCCATCTGTAAATTCAATTTTAATTTTTTCAATGGTAAAGGGTCCACCATATTCCTGCTCATCCACGGTTTTGAAAAGTTTTATTTCATAATCATTATCATCACGTGTGATCTTTTTATTTGCCGTTGGAAATTCATCTTTTTCGCCAAACACCATCTTAAACTCCGGTATCAGTCTTAATAATAAAAAACCCTGTTGCAAACTAAAGTCAGGAAGAAAATAAGTGTCGGAGTTGTATTCGTATGCCAGAAACTGATGCCGTTCGCTTCCATTCTTATACAATTGTTTGCTAAGCTCCCATCCGCCTTCTTCTATTTGATTCATAGCGCCTGAGCGTCTTACCAGTTTGGCTCCAAATGGTTGAGATGCCTGTGCAAGATATTGTTTCAAATCTTTTATACTGCTTAGCTTAGGTGGTGTCCAGGGCAGTAAATAATTATCAACTATATATCCGGTTTTATTATTGTATTTTACTTTTCTCCAGTAGCCCATCATACCTTCGGTAGTTACAGAAACCCAATTGCCCGGCTCTTCAAGTGTGGTTACTTTAGTGCCATAAGGGATTTTGTCAAGTACCTTTGAATCAATTTCGGGCTTTTCTCTCATGCTCAAGCCCGTTTTTGCGGCTACAAAATAATTGCCATAAGGCTGCGCTTTGCCGGTAATGGTTGTAAAAATAAATGCAACAAAAAATAGCATTTTCATAATTGCAGGTTTTGGTTTTTTATTTATGGTCTTTATTTGGCAAAAATGGATCCTTCAAAAGCCTGATAAAGTCTTCGTCTTTTTCAGCGGGATAATAACGATCGAGCCCGTATCGAATTTCTTTAGTATCCAATTTTTTAAAGGTGCCAAACATTCTGTCCCAAATTGAAAATGTTGCGCCATAGTTACTATCAGTATAAGGCTGCTTCCAATGATGGTGTACTTTGTGCATATTGGGCGAAACAAAAACATAGCTGATGAGCTTATCAACACCTTTCGGCAGGTTGATGTTGGCATGTGTAAATGCTGTAGCAACCACAACCAGGGTTTGATAAATCATAACAGCATACATAGGTGCTCCTGAAACAAAAATCAACAACAAAAAAAATATGCCTCTTAAAATACTATCGCCCGGGTGATGGCGAAGGCCGGTGGTTACATCTACATTCGTATCGCTATGATGGATAAGATGAAAACGCCAGAGCCATTTGTTTTTATGCATTACCCAATGTACTAACCAGCTACTGAAATCAAGTGCGAGTACACCTATCACAATTGTCATAATAATTCCGGAATGAAACCAATACACCAGTCCAAAGTTTTGTGCAGCACACCAGTCAGCCAATAATACAATAAGTACAGCAAGTGCCGTGTGAATGATAAGATGCATAACCGTAAATGCAAAGTTGACAGCCGCATGTCTTATTTTATTTTTCTTGTACCGCATGGGCAATAGCGGAATGGCTCCTTCCAATATCCAGAAGAAAAGCAACCCACCCACCAAAATAGCCATACGGTCAATCGGGCGTTTTTCAAGCGTGGCAAAATATTCAAGCAATTGATCCCACATGATGATTGATTGAGCGCAAAAGTTACAACTATTATACAAATATTATTAGCCGGCTTCTATTGAACTTGTTTTAAATTCAAAGCCACAGTCAAAGCAATGATTCACTTTGTCAATAGGTGCGGCATAGTTCACAAATAAACCTGTAATGACACTCAGCCAGTTTGATGTTTTCTTGGGTGTGCTTACCAACTCTATTTGATGCGAACCACAACGTGGACAAATCAAACGGGATTTTTGTTCTTCTTTTAATTGTTGTAAAATGGTGAGAGCTTTTTCGGCATCTTCTTTTCGTGTCAGTAGCTTTATACCGCCTACCGCATGGGTAAGTATGGGATCAATAGTTACGGTAAACTCATCCTGCAGCCAGCTTTCCACACCGGCTGCTTCCAGCACTCCTTTTGCAATGTTGGCGTCAATATAATTTTGATATCTGTTGATAATAATGAAATCCATATTACATATTCAACCGGGGGTTGTGGCGCCTGTTTATATTAAAATTACTAAATAAAAAAGCAGTCACATTTTAATAACGGACTGCTTTGTATAAAAGAGTTTTCTCTTTATTGATTCAGCATCAAGGGCATTACCAGCATCAGCAATTCTTCATTGTCTTCTTGATCTACCGGCTTTATCAATCCTGCTTTTGTAGGTGTAGAAAGTTCTACATTTACCTCATTGCTTTCGGTAGCACCCAGCATTTCTATTAAAAAGCGGGCATTGAAAGCAATTACCAAATCTTCGCCATTGTATTGGCAATTCATTCTTTCGTTTCCTTCATTGCTAAAATCCACATCTTGTGCCGCCAGTTGCAGTTCGCTGCCGGTAATACTCAATGCTACTTGATTGGTGCTTTTATTACTAAAGATGCTTACACGGCGCAGGGCACTTTGAAAATCGGCACGGTTCAATGTAAGCCGATATGGATTGTCCGTAGGAATTACTACTTTATAATCGGGGAAGCGGGCATCTATTAATCTACAACTCATTTGCGTAGAGCCGTGTTTTATAAACAAATGATTGTCGTTATAACTAAGCGTTACCTCGTCTTCATTTGAAGGAATTGCACTTTTTACCAGATTGAGCGGTTTGCGTGGTACAATGAATGTGTCGGACTTGGGACACTTTACATCTGTACGCTTATACCTCACTAATCGATGTGCGTCGGTGGCTACACATTGCAGATATTTTTTATCCAGTTCAAAAAATACACCGGTCATTGCAGGTCGCAGGTCATCGTTGCTGGTGGCAAATATGGTTTCGTTGATTGCTTTTACAAGTGCTGAGGCCGTCATGGTAAATGAAGTAGTATCATCTGCCGATGGTTCTTTGGGAAAATTATCAGGATTTTCGCCCATCACTTTATACTTACCATTATCACTGGTAATTTCTATTCCAAAGTTTTTATCAATGTTAAATGTAAGTGGCTGATCGGGTATATTTTTAAGCGAGTCCAATAAAATTTTTGCAGGAATACACACTCGGCCACTGTCTTTTGCTTCTATATCAAGCTGTATCCGCATTACGGTTTCCAGGTCGGTAGCTACAACAGTAAGTTTGTTCTTTTCAATTTCAAACAAAAAATCCTCAAGTATCGGAAGCACGGTGTTGGTATTTATAACACCGGAAATATGCTGCAGTTGTTTCAGCAGTGAAGACGATGACGCTATAAACTTCATTACAATTGGTTTGTGGCGAAACTACTGATTTTTAGATTACACACAACAGGTTCTCCTGCCCCGGTGGATTACTTTGTAAATAAATAAAAGGGGGACTTTCGTGAAAACTTTATGAAAAACAAAGTTCCAATTCCTTGTTTTGTATATTGCCCTTCCATTAATAAAATTCCTGAGAAATGCTCGACAGACTTTTTGGAAGATCTAAGAAAAAAAACGAGTCGGAGGCCGCATCTGCAGTGGTTTTTGGCCGCTATTCCGATAATAATAAATCGGTGGCACAAACCGCCCGCTGGACAGATGCCGATAATCTCTTTAAAGAAAAAAAGTACTTTGAAAGCCTGGACGCCTTTTTTGAATATCTAAAAGACGATGCCGAACAAAATACCTTATACGAAAGAAATGACGAAACCGGAAAATTTGAGATTTTCCAGGGTTCAAAAATTGTAAAAGGTATGTTTAACCGCGATGAACTGAAGGCAGAAGTAACACTGGCCGGTATGTTGCAGCCATCAGTTCCGGTAATGCGCCGTTTACTGGAGTCAAATTTCAGTCTGTATTATTCCCGTTTTGCGCTTGACGATGGTCGTCTTTGTATGCGCTTTGATAGCGATACCAATACTGCAAGCCCCAGTAAACTATATTATGGATTAAAGGAACTGGCTACCAAGGCCGACAAGCAGGACGATTTGCTGGTACAAGAGTTCTCAAGCCTGCAGGCTGTGGATAACGAGCATGTTGCTGCCATTCCGTTGGCAGAAAAAGAAGTAAAATATCGATATTTTCAAAGCTGGATTCAACAAACATTAGACACCATAGCATCGGTAGATGCAGATAAATTTTCAGGCGGAAATGCTTACCTTCTGCTTGCATTAATATTCAGAATAGATTTTCTGATAGCTCCCGAAGGAAAATTGCTTTCTGATCTTGAAAAAATAAATGGCATTTATTTTAAAAAAGATGAACGGCAAACCATTGAAAAAAACCAAGATATGGTTGATGCATTTAAAAAATTGCAAAGCCTGTCAAAGGAAGATGTCATGAATAGCTTAATAAAATCAAAACATACTTTTTCTATTGTGTCGCCACAGCAATATAAAGTGATTGCAGACTCCATCAATGGTGCCAATACCAATATGAAATGGTATGTGGACAATAATTATCCGTTCTTCGCCACTCAAATAAATGAATATGGCATTTCCTATTGTCAATATTCTTACAGTATTCCCCGGGTAATAACTGAGTTTTTCCATTTATACATGATGATAAACTATGCTGATTACTTTACTGATTTAGGTTTCGGTAATCCATATTTTAATGCAAAAGAAAAACGTTTCAGCCAGCAGGCCATTCTGGATAAAATAGCCACCATACAAGGCAGGTGGAGAGAAAAATTTCCATTGCTGGAAATAAAAACTCAAAATCTCCGGTTCGATAATCTTATCAATTTCAACACTTCATTTACAACAGAATTGTCATTATTAAATACAGAAGCAAAATAAAAAATGGATCCGCAGCAAATTATAGAACATTATCAAAAGGCGATTATACAAATTGCCACATCGGGTGGTACAGGCACCGGTTTTTATTTGAAAGAATATGACATCATCATTACCAACGACCATGTAGTGGCGGAGCATGTCGAAGTAACCATTGCCGGTAAAGCATTTGATAAAGCGCTGACAAGGGTTTGGTACACCGATCGTAAACACGACCTTGCTTTTTTAGAAGCGCCAAAAAATATTGAACTGCCTGATATTTTTTTGGGAAAATATGAAGCTATGCACGATGGCGATCCGGTATTGGCTATTGGTCATCCTTATGGGCTCAACTATACGGCCACGCAAGGCGTTATTTCAAAAGTAGATCGCATTCGCGATGGATTGAAGTTTATACAAATAGATGCAGCCATAAACCCCGGCAATAGCGGAGGACCGCTGGTAAATATGAATGGCGAAGTAATTGGCGTCAACTCATTTATCATTCGTGGTGGCGATAATCTGGGTTTTGCTCTTCCGGTCAATTATTTGCGTGAAGCACTGCAACTTTATCAGCCCAACCGTGGCCAGGCATCTACCCGTTGTTTTAGCTGCGGTCAACTGGTTTTGCAGTCCAATATCGACTCGGGAAAATACTGCCCCAGCTGTGGTACCGAAATAAAACTACCGGAAGCCCCCGAAAAAGAAATAGCACCCGTAGGCGTGGCCAAAACCATAGAAGAAATATTGCAGGCATTGGGTAAAGATGTAAAACTGGCCCGCGAAGGTGTAAACAACTGGAGTGTAAAAGAAGGCTCGGCCAAAATAAAAATCAGCTATAATTCCGAGAATTTTTTTATTGCTGCCGATGCTTATCTATGTCAGATGCCTGAAGACTCAACAAAAATAAAACCGCTGTATCAGTACCTACTTGAAGAAAACTACCGCACCAATGGATTAGTGTTAAGTTGCCTGAAGCAAAATATTGTATTGAGTTGTATTGTTTATGATTTGGATTTAACAAAAGAAGCCGGAGTAGAAACTTTTCGCAACCTGTTTCAAAAAGCAGATTATTACGATGATTTTTTAAAGCAGCAGTATGGCTGTATGAATAGATTGGAGGAGTAAAGCGGTTTCTGTTTTTTTAGGGGAAACTTTGAAAATATTTTGAAATTGGTTTTTACAAAAATAAATATTGAACTACCGAGTCTTAATGTCAAAAAAATTTACAAACTCTCTTTTCCTGACTTTTGGGTGTACTAATGAGGTAGTCTGGAGTACAAATATTTAGCTGCATTAATTAATATAACCGGAATTATTTACAGGGCATTATTGAGTCATTACAATAAATGATGTTTGAGCTTTTTTAATTTCATTTGCTTGAATTTTTGCCTGACACAAAACAAAATGAAGACCGACCTCTCAGATTTATAATCCCCACAAGAGCAATAAATTTCTGGATCAGGCCATTCAAATACGCAATAAAGATTTTCTTTTCCCCGGCAAAGATTAACCGTTCATCTGCCCAATAGTGCATTTCACACTTTTTTCGGTCTTTTTTGGATGATATGCGAAGGTTGTTTAGCGGTAATACGTCTATTTTCGTACACATTTATCAACTTTATGAAGAAGCTAATCACCTCGTTTTCATTTGTCTTTTTATTTGTAACCGCAGCTCTGGCTCAAAGAATGGACGGCAGCGTAAAAGGCCGGCTTACAGATACAACCGCCAAGCAACCCATTGCTGATGCTACAGTTTCGGTTAAAGATTTGAAAGACTCCTCGCTCGCCAGTTATACATTGAGCGATAAAAAAGGAGCTTTTGAAATCAAAGCTTTAGTAGCCGGCAACTACGAGCTTACGGTTACCCATTTGGGCCACCAACCCTTTGTTCAAAATTTTTCAATCACTCAGGAAAATAAAAATATTGACTTGGGAGAATTGATTTTTCAAAAAGAAGTAAAAGAACTTACCGGCGTTGTGGTTACTTCTAATGTTCCTATTGTAATAAAAAACGATACAGTTCAGTTTAAGGCAGATGCCTTTAAAACAAAACCCAATGCAACGGTGGAGGACTTGCTGAAAAAAATTCCGGGTATGCAGGTGGGTAAAGACGGAACCGTAACCGCACAAGGCGAAACCGTACAAAAAGTATATGTAGGCGGTAAAGAATTTTTTGGTAACGATCCCAAGCTGGCCACCAAAAATATAACAGCCGATATGGTGGAAAGTGTACAGGTGTTTGATGATATGAGCGACCAAGCCAAGTTTACCAAGATTGACGATGGCAGTAAAACCAAATCGGTAAACATTGTGTTGAAAAAAGACAAGAATAAAGGTGTGTTTGGCCGTGCACTGGTAGGCGGCGGTTATAGTAATGATAATGGTGGCCGATACGAATCCAATATCAGTTTAAATAAATTCAACGGCAATCAACGTCTTTCGTTATTATTTAATGCTAACAATATCAATAAGCAAGGTTTTTCATTTTCTGATATCATTTCTTCAATGGGTGGGTTTAGTGCTATGGGAAGCGGCGGTGGCGGTCGCAGTAGTTTTGGAGGTGAAGGTGGCGGTGGATTTGGTGGAGGCGGTATGCGTATGATGTCTTCAAGAGGTGGTTTTGGTGCCTTTGGCGGCGGCGGTTCATCCGGTATCACTCGCTCTTTATCATCGGGTATTACTTTTAATAATGAGTGGAAAAAATTAACCATCAATGGCAGTTATTTTCTTTCCGATTCCAGAAACAATCAGCAGCAAAATACATATCGGCAAACATTTTTTCCGGGAGATTCTACAACTTACCTCACCCAAAATTCAACCGGAGTTTCTGAGAACCAGAATCATCGTTTCAGGTTGCGTGTAGAATATCAGATTGACTCATTGAATTCAATTTTATTTACCCCCAGTCTTACGATTCAACATTCTGAAAATAATAATGATGATTCTTCTTTGGTGCGATCTGTAATTCCCGGATCGGATTATCAATCGCAGTCAAGTCATTCTATCAATTCCAATGAAAGAAATGGTGTAAGTGTGAATAGCAATTTATTGTATCGTCGTCGTTTTCATACTCCCGGTAGAACGATAACCATTGGCTGGAGCAACTCATTTGGCAACAGCAAAAGTGAAGGATTTAATATTTCGCCCGTCCGTTTTTATAAGCCCGATGGCTCCCTTGCTTTTTTGCAAGATCAAAACCAGCAAAATGAACAAAAAACAAATAACAACAACAATACCTTAAGCCTATCTTATACTGAACCGGTAGGCAAAAATAAAATTCTTGAATTCAATTATGCTTATACCAAAAACAAAAGCAGCTCCGATAAAGAAACCTATGACTATAATGTGGGCAATGGTAAATATGATGTGGCCAACCTGATGCTTACAAATTCATTTGAAAATGAATTTGAAGCTAATCGTTTTGGAGCTAACTATCGTGTACAAAACAAACTTTACAATTTTCAATTGGGTGTAGGTGTACAGCGTGCCACGCTTAGTAGTATGAGCCATTTGGCCATCACCGGAAAAGATTCTTTAACAAAACAGAGTTATACCAACTTTTTTCCAACGGCAAATTTCAACTGGACACCCAGTCGTACCAAAAGTGTAAGAATAAGATATAATGGCAGAACCAGTCAACCTTCTATTTCTCAGTTGCAAAATGTACCCGATGTATCCAACCCATTATTTGTTAAAACCGGCAATCCTGAGCTGAAGCAAGAATTCAATCACAGCTTTAATATCAGCTTTAATAATTTCAATATGACCACCTTTAAGTTTATAGCTACCAACTTTAGCGTGGGCATTCCTCAAAACAAGATTGTAAACAGCATTGATACATTGAGCAGGGGCGTACAGCTGAGCAAACCCATAAATATGAATGGCGCTTTTAATGCCAATTCATTTATTACATTGGGTTTGCCTTTTAAAAATGTAAAACTGAAAGGTTCTAGTTTGAACTTTACAACCTTTGTTTCTTACAACAAAGATGTAAGTCAATTATACAAGCAAACCAATATTGGTAAAACCTGGATGATCACACAAACGGCCGGTGCCAACTTCAGCCTGAAAGAAAAATGGGATATTGCTTTCAATGCAAGTTTGGCTTACAACAATGTAAAGTATTCAGTAAACCCGATTCAAAATTCACATTATTTTACACAAACCTATTCCGGCGATTTGGGATATACATTTAAAAAGGGATTAAACATATCAACCGATATTGACTACTATATCAATTCGGGTCGCACGGATGGATATAATCAAAGTGTACCCTTGTGGAATGCAAGCATCAGCCAGCAATTGTTTAAAAACAAAAACGGTGAGCTTAAGTTTTCCATAAACGATATATTGAATCAAAATCAAAGCATCAGCCGCAATAATGGTGATAACTATTATGAGGATGTACGCAGCAATGTTTTAAGAAGGTATTTTATGGTGAGTTTTCTTTTCAATCTAAATAAAATGGGAGGAAAGAATGCTACGCAACAACAAGGTATGCCCAAGTTTATGGAAAGAGGAATGCGCAATATGAGAATGTTTTAAAATATGATTTATAAAATAGAAAAAGTCCTGCATTTTTCCTGCAGGACTTTTTTTATACAGTAAGGATTAGTAAAAAATCGTTTATCGCTTATGATAATAATGAGTCGATGCTGCTGCCGATCCATTTATCATTACAGCCAAAACCGATTTTACAAATCGAACCAGATTAATGGAGCTTCTGTAATTTTTCTTGTAAATTTTCGCAGATTGATGCGAATGAATAAAGTGCCTGTTTTTCATACTCACATATTTTTAAAAGGGTTTGGAAAACGATAGTTGCTAAAGATAGCCCTTGTTTTTGACAAAAACAAGCTTTTCAATCTTTTAACGGTTGTTTATAGATTGAATTGTTTTTAAACACACGTAAGAATGCTTGTGCTTTATACGCAATTCATCGGGCGTTGCCGGCGTGTATTGTAAATCATCTAATGAAATTTTCTGCCAATAGAATCCGCAACCTCTAAAAGGTTTTCTTTACCGAAGGATCGGTTAGTAAAATGTAATCGCCCAACAATGATAACTTATCCCAATCAGGTTTATTAAAATTATCGTCTCTCACAGTTGCAATATTTAAGATGCGCAGTTTTTTATTTCTCATTTGTAATTGTGCTGCTGTGCCCAGTTTTTCAGATGTATGAAAACCTCCCACACAATGAAATACTTTTTTGCCTTTGTGTTGTTTTAAAAATTTATAGATGCTATAACTCATACCCGCATCCCACAAGCATTGACTATAATATACTTTGGGATTATCGCCACCCGGGCTTCCCTTCATCGTTTCAAAAAATTTTTCGCGATAACGACCGGGCAAAGTATCATAAGGCAGTGGGGGGAGTAGTTTTTTTGCTTCCTTACTTAGTTCCATTAGCGGTTGCATACCGCCCTTGCTTACTATACTTACATAACGGCGCGGCGGGTTGGCAGCTATTACGGGTAGCTTATTTGCTTTAGCAAACTCCACCATGGGCCGATAATCTTTATAGTTATTCCACAATCGGGCATCTTTAGCCAATCGCTTCTCATCAATTTTTCCTGCTAAGTATTCGTTCAACACTAATTGATTATCGGCTTCAAACATTTCAAGACTCAAAGCAATCTTGTCTCCATAAGTTTGATACAGTGCTTCAAAAATTTTATGCTCAAGAACATGACCCACGCTATCATCATGCAGCTCACCAAAAAACAATACATCAGCATTATTCATATCGGTAACTATTTTGTCAACCGAAATGAGTTGCTTTGATTTTACATTATAAATTTTATAGTGTGCGGCAATGCTGTCCTGTGCATGTACGGTACCCAAAAAGCACAATGATAAAAAAACAAGTAATAATCTCATGAACAAATTTTCGTTGAAATTATCATTTTGTAGTTAAATCAAGAGAAATAAATTACAGATGCTGTTGAATTATATTTTGTAATGTTTGAAGTGGCATAGCACCCGACTGTCGCCATTTTATGTCGCCGGATTTGAACAAAACAAAAGTGGGCACACCCTGTACCTGATATGCAGCGGCGGCTTCCGGGCTTTTGTCCACATCTACTTTAAGTATCGTTAGTTTATCGCCCATTTTTGATTTCAATTCTTTCAGCACCGGGGCCATCATTTTGCATGGGCCACACCATTCGGTAAAAAAATCTACCAGTACCGGCTTTTCCGAATTTATAATATCTGCAAATGATTTTGTTTGATTCATAATGCAATTCTTTATTTTACTTCTTCATATTCTGTGTTTTGAATTGAATTTTCAGATGGCTTATTAGAAGCAGCTGTATAACAACAACCACCTGCACAACCCAGTGCAAACAATCCCATAATAGCAAAATATAATCCAACGATTGCAAAAGCCCATTGCTTATTTACAACCGACTGTATCAACATGCCCACACCTGCCAACAGATAAAATACACGAATAAAACTCCAACCCTTTAAAATTCTGTTCAACATTTTAGTTTAGTTTATTTTGAAGACTTGACCATCCGCCGCCGTTATACACTTCGGTATATCCATTTGACTTCAAAATGTTTTTTGCGGAAGCACTCCGCATACCGGAAGCACAACAGGTAATCACGGGTTTGTTCTTATTAATCTTTGACAAGTTGCGCTGCAATGAATCTAAAGGAATATTCACCGACCCTTTAATATGGCCACCCTTGTATTCCATGGGTGTTCTTACATCAATAATCTGTGCGCCGTTTGCTACCATTTCAGCATAATCTACATCGGGCCCGGCACTAAATAAGTTTTTTAAAAAGCCAATCATAGTATGTTTTTTTTTAATTCAAAGCTGCCACTTCGGCCTGCTTATTATTGAAAATTTGTTTATTATTATAATTCACTTCCCAGGTTACGGGCATTATTTTTTTCAGCATATTACTTACGCCGCATATTCTTTCCTGCGAAGCGGTTATGGCATCCAATGCTGCCTGTTCATTTTCCTCAGGTCCATTTATTTCATACACAACATGAGCTGCTGTATAAACAATGGGAGCCTGCTTGCTTATTTCTCCTGTTACTTTCAAGCTAAAATCATTGATAGATTTTCCTGCTTTGCGAAGCAATGCAACAACATCCATACCGGTGCAACCCGATAAAGCAGTAAGTACAAATGGTTTTGGAATAGCACCATTGTCTTCACCTCCTGCTCTTTCCGGTGCATCCATTACAATCGTATGGCCATTTACCAATGCATTAAACTGCATTTTGCCCATCCATTGAGTTTCTACTTCGTGTGTCATATTATTTCGATTTATTATTTTTTATTGTATTGATATGAAAGGGTAAATACAGCGGACAGCGATTGAAAAATCCGGTAACAAGAAATACAATTGCCAATGCAAGTAAAAGAATACCTGTAGTACCCGAAATCGTATTGGTGAGATAGAGTATTGCTATTATAATAGCAGCAAGTATTCTGATGATGCCGTCTGCCTTTCCCATATTCCTTTTCATCTCTTAAGTTTTAGAGCACAAAGCTATGTCTGCATTATTTGGCGGGGCGTTACTAATGTTACAAATCCTTCATCAGCCTTATTTGGTTGCGATAAAGCAACAATTGCTTTTTGTTTTCCATTGCTTTTAAAAGGCGAGATATTACCACTCTGGAAGTCGCCAGGTCGGTTGCTATTTGCTCGTGAGAAAGATTAAGCAAGGGGGAACCCGTTACTTTTGATTTTTCTTTTAGATAATGTATCAACCGATCGTCGAGCTTTTGAAATGTAACCTGATCTAAGGTCTGCAGTAGTTCCTGAAATCGGGATCGGATGGTTCTCATCACAAAACTTTTCCAAGTAGGAAATTTTACCAGCCACTCGTCCATTACACCTACGGGTAATAAAAGCAACTCGGAATCCTCCTCTGCAACTGCACGAATTTCACTTGGAAACTGCTGCATACAGCAGGTAAAAGACATGGCACAACTTTCTCCCGGATTGATATAATATAATAACAACTCTTTTCCATCGGCTTCCGGTCTCGATATTTTTAATAGTCCGGAGATTACAAATGGAAAAGCTCTTACTGTTTGTCCGGCTTCAAGCACTACATCATCCGTTTTTACAGAAATTACATTCCCTTGTTTTTCAATCGCTTCAATCAATTCGGGTTCAAAAATATTTTGAAAATATTCCTTCGTAGGCATAAGCAAATATAAAGAGGATAATAAAGACAACCCTTCCCCGGTTTACTATCTCATTCACACATCCTGATAATTAAAATAAGCATCCTGAAAAAATTTCATTAAAACAATTTTCCAAAACAAATGAAATATTTTACCTTTTCATTTCAAAATTGCCCATTTAGAAACAAAAACCTTTTTTATGAAAAAAGTATTCATAGTGGCTGCACTATTTTTATTCGCAGGCACTACCGTTTACATTACATCTTGTCAAAACAAAAGTCAGAAACAATCACAAAATCAGATTTCTAAAGAAGACAGTGCCAAAAACCTAATTGCCAGAGGTGAGTATCTCGCCAATCATGTCACCGTTTGTATCGATTGTCATAGTATTAGAGATACCGGAAGGTTTTCAATGCCTATTGTACCCGGCACCGAAGGGGGTGGAGCCGGGTTTCCATTTACAAAAACTGAATTTATTCCTGGTGTGGTTATGCCACCCAACATTACTCCTACTGCATTAAAAGACTGGAGCGACGAGGATATAATAAAGGTAATTACCAGGGGAATTAATAAAAAGGGAGATACTTTATTTCCCATCATGCCTTATCACTCATACAGTAAGCTGGCCAAAAGTGATGTGCTGGCAATTGTTGCATACATAAGAACACTTAAACCTGTGGAGCATCAAACCATGCCACGTAAGCTGGATATTCCTATGAGCTTATTAGGACCATTGCCCGATGGCAATCTTGATAATAATAAAATACCAGACCCATCTGACATAGTTGCTTATGGAAGTTATTTAACTACTGTAGCAGCCTGCGCCGACTGTCATACACCCCGCGGCCCTCAGGGTTTTGATTTTTCAAAAATGTTTGCGGGCGGAACGTTGTTTGATAATCCGGTTTTCAAAGTTGCTGTGGCTAACATTACACCAGATAGTGCCACCGGTATTGGCAACTGGACCGAAGCCATGTTTGTAGAAAAATTCAGAGAAAATGCTTCAGAGAAAATGTTGAATACCCGGCCGGGCAGAGACAATACTTTTATGCCCTGGAGTATGTATGGCAAAATGAAAGACGAAGACCTAAAAGCCATTTATGCATTCTTAAGAACGGTAAAACCAATTAATAATCGGGTAGTGAAGCATCCTAAGTAGCAACATAAAAGTTTAGGCTGCTGCAGTGGCTTCCGGCTTCCAGTATTTGTGGTCCATATAAAAAGTGCCGAATGGTAAAATAGATGCAAGAAATGCAAGCAACAGCCATTTTATATCTTTTTTGTATTCATTTCTTACTTCCCAGGCAAATATCATAAATGCTACAAACAAGATTCCGTGTATGCTGCCCATAATGGTAACGGCCATAGGTAAGTTTGCAAAATATTTTAATGGCATGGCAATTAACAAAAGCGCAAGAAAGGAAATACCCTCAGCCAATGCGATATTCCTAAATCTGTTATACGTTTTTTTCATTGTATTGATTTCAATTTACTGCTAATAATTAATGGTTTGCTCTTCAATCATTTCGGGTAGTTCTCTCCACTCATACTGCTGGTTGCGAAGCTGAGGCTCAAAGCCTGCATCATGAATAGCCTCCTGAATGGTTTTATAAGTAAAGCGATGGGGTGCACCGGCTGCACTCACTACATTTTCTTCAATCATGATGGAACCAAAATCATTGGCGCCTGCATGCAAACAAATTGATGCTGTTTCTTTACCCACCGTAAGCCAGCTCGCCTGAATGTTTTTTATATTGGGCAACATGATACGGCTAAGCGCAATCATTCTGATGTATTCATCGGCAGTTGTAAGATTGTGTACGCCTCTTATTCTTGCAAGCAAAGTATCCACATCTTGAAATGTCCAGGGAATAAATGCCAGAAAACCTTTTGCATCCTCAGGCTTGCGGCTTTGCACCTCTCTTATTTTTACCAAATGTTCAAATCGTTCTTCAATCGTTTCAACATGGCCAAACATCATAGTTGCCGATGTGGTGATGTTTAGTTTATGTGCCTCGTGCATAATGTCGAGCCACTCTTGCGAGCCGCATTTGCCTTTACTAATCAGTCGGCGAACCCGGTCAATTAAAATTTCAGCTCCTGCGCCGGGCAATGAGTCCATTCCGGCTTCTTGTAATGCCATCAGCACTTCACGGTGTGTCGATTTTTCCAGTTTGGTAATATGCGCTACTTCGGGCGGGCCCAGTGCATGCAATTTTATTTGCGGAAACTCTTTTTTGATTTGTCGAAATGTGTCCACATAAAATTGCAAACCCAGTTCGGGATGATGGCCTCCCTGCAACAACAACTGATCGCCTCCGTATTTGATTGTCTCTTCAATTTTTTTACGATATGCAGGCATATCAGTTATATATGCTTCTGCATGTCCGGGTATGCGATAAAAATTACAAAACTTACAATTGGCAATACAGACATTCGTGGTATTTACATTCCGGTCTATCTGCCAGGTTACTTTTCCATGTGGCACTTGTTTTTTGCGAAGTTCATCGGCAATAAACATCAAATCGGTAAGCGGTGCGTTATGATAAAGAAAAACACCTTCTGCTACGGTTAAGAATCCAAAGGCAGTTGCCTTTTGATATAATGCTTCTAATTGCATAGCCGCAAAGGTACATTTCGTCAGGCAATGATGATTTTCGAAAACAGGTATTCGTGTGTGCTACATCAACCGGCCAATGCCAAAGCTATTTCAGCACCCCGTTTAGCATTGTGTTTTATGAGTGCAATATTGGCTTCCAGGCTTTCACCTTTTGTATGTTCGGCAATATATTGTAATAGAAATGGAGTTACTTCTTTTCCTTTTACATTATTTTTTTGAGCAGCATCCAGCGCTTGTAAAATATGAGTTTCCATTGTTGCTGCAGGAATTTCATACGCATCAGGAATAGGATTGGCAATCAATACCGAGCCTTGTAAACCCAAACTCCATTTAGTTTTTAGCATATCGGCAATTTCAGTTGCCGTATCTAATCGTAAAGGAGAATTGAAACCGCTTTTGCGAGAATAGAAACTGGGAAATTCATTCTGCCCAATAGTTACCACCGGAATGCCTTTTGTTTCCAAATATTCTAAAGTTAACCCGATGTCCAAAATGGATTTTACTCCGGCCGATACAATAGCTACGGAAGTATGCTCCATTTCGGTAAGGTCGGCTGAAACATCCATACTTGTTTCGGCACCGCGATGTACACCGCCCGTGCCTCCGGTTGCAAAAATTTTGATACCGGCCATAGTGGCAATGCGCATGGTAGCTGCCACAGTAGTAGCACCCAGCATTTTTTTACTTACTACAATGGGCATATCACGCAGACTTACTTTCCATACATTTTTTTCTTTGCCAAATGTTTCTAATTCTTGTGCTGATAATCCCACCCGGCACTTTCCATTGATGATGGCTATGGTAGCCGGAATGGCGCCATTCTCTCTTACCGTTTGCTCCACTGCCCATGCAGTTTCTACATTTTGCGGATAAGGCATGCCGTGAGAAATGATGGTGGACTCCAGCGCTACTACCGGCGTTTGTGTAGCCAGAGCCTCCCGTATTTCGGGTTGTACTTGTAGAAATTGATTCATTAAAAAATAAAAAGATTGAAATACAAACGTACACGAAAATGTTCATTCATAATATAATAATGAATATTGAACAAGCCCCACAGATCACAATATTAATAATATATGACGAGGGGCAGGGAATGATGAAAGGAGCTGAAATAATAATAAATACTGAACAAGAAATGATGAATAATGAAAGAAGAGAGTCTTACATCTATTGTTTCGTCAATATCAAATCTTTCGGCATGGTTAATCCGTATTGAAAATTAGGATCAATAAATGTACCTTCTGCTGTTTTCAAATGCCAGATTAAGGTAGGTGGAGTACCAACAATGTATTGTAAATAGAGATTGTTTGTTTTTTTCTTTGTCAAATCATTAATTGACCCGAGAACCTTTGAGGTATCCAAACCTTGATTTTGAGATAATAAAACAGTACTTTTTTTATAATATAAAACCATACTGTCATATTTATTTAGAGCATCGTCAAAAACAACCCCATTTTTTACATACTTGTGTACACCTAAAAGTACATCTTTGGTAAAGTCGCCAAAACTCTTATTAGTTTTTTTCAACTTTAATATTAGTGTATCATTACCGCTGACCCAAAGCCATGTGCCCTCAAACTTGTTGATGTAATTATTAGTAACATTGCTTCCGGGTGCAGGGGGTTGGGCAATCATTCTGCAACAGCCTGTTAGAATTACTGAAATTAGAAGGAGTATTTTCATAATATCTAGTTTTATATGTATTAATGATGTTTTTATTGGGGGCAAGGAGTCGTCACTAAATTATTATTCCTGTTTAATGATAAAATGCTAAATGCTGATAAATTGCTATTGGCTTTTAATAGTTTCATACCAATCCCCTCTCTTTTCAAAAATTGTAAGAATTGTTGTTCATTTGTAGCTGATGAGTTTGTTCTTTTGATGTTGTATGAGTTATAATTATCTGACAACTCTTTAATATCCTTTGAGCCGTCTTCCGAGAAATATTCAAAATAAAAATTTTCTAAAGAATTCGGATTATCTATAACCAAAACATAGTAAGCGGAATCAGTCAATAAACCGAAACTCATTAAACTATCCATTAAATTATGTTGAGGCGACAAGTATTTATGCACATTTAAAAACTCTCCTATAGTTTTCAAGTCCTCTGTTCCAAATATGGGCAACTCACATGAGTTATTATGTATATGTGTATAATTTCTAAGATTTGTCATACCTGTATATAATGATACTTTCACTTCACATTCATTAGGAATGCCGGGTATTAAACTTGTAGGCCAACTTCCGTCGGGTTTATGTAAATATGCATATTCTCTGTCTCCGCTTAGCTTAGTTTTCAATACATTGATATTATTTTTGAAAAGTGTATCAGTCTTTAGGGGAGCAACTTTTGCACAAGGATCAGGTTCTGATGAAACAGTGTTTCCATCTCCATAATCCGGCACCCAGCCCGGGCCGCAGGGGTCCATTACGTTGATTCTGCCTGCCAATGGTTGTAATGGCTCACCACATTCGGGTGGTGTGCCGCCGCCGCCGCCACCACCACTTCCGCCACCACTGCCTCCGCTACCGCCACCACTTCCGCCGCCTGTGCCTCCTCCACCACCGCCACCACCACTTCCACCACCTGTTCCGCCAGATCCACCACCACCACCGCCCGAAGGGGGTGGTTCGTCAAAGTCAATACACACAGTTGTTAAATAGCAAACTGCCGGAGTCGCCCCACAGTTTAAATAATCACAGCCATTTGGACCCTTACAAGCAGAATTATTAGGGCTGCCACAAACAATAAGTTCAAAGCAGATAGAAGTTGTCAATGTATTGTTCCGACCACCAGTGTTTGAAGTTTCATGAATTTCAACTCTTCTTAATGTTGAGTCATTTTGTCTCGGATGAGAGGCAAATAATGCCGTATCTGTAAGGATGAAACGGTTGTGTCCAAAAACATTTTTGTCCATTATCATGAAAAATAACGAAAGGTGTTCTGCAGTGCTATCTACTGAAGGCGAGCCGTAGTTTCGTTGTGAATACTGCCAGTCGCACAAATAACTAAAAGATGTATCTGCCGGATTTGTTTTTATAACCAACGAGGCATTTACATAATTTTCCGAATCTCTTACAAAAGGCACATAATAAATATTTGCAGAATCTCCCGTTTGCCCACGGCCATTTACACTTGCATCGGTTTTACTTACTGCTATGGCTTT
>ERZ724526.174-NODE-174-length-37005-cov-5.986198_pt1 | contig 37005 bp, 35 predicted proteins | sample MGYA00376059_ERZ724526 | MGnify/ENA primary metagenome ERZ724526 (study PRJEB28724, sample SAMN07190883) | activated sludge metagenome | isolation source: activated sludge of sewage treatment plant in Hong Hong | place: Hong Kong | collected 2016-03-17 ...
ACATGGAAAATGGCCCCCTGTTTCCCGCGGGAAACAGGGGGCCATTTTCCATGTGCCATCACTACCAGGGTCTACAGCCACCGCACCAGTCCAAAATCCTGCCGGTGTACCAGCATCGGATGTTTGGGATAAAGTCGGAAGCCAAACTCGAACACGCCGGCCGTATGAGGCGACACGTCGCAGGTATAGGTAGCCAGCGCTTCTTTCTGTCCTTTCAGTTGCATCGGGTAGGCGGTGATCAGTTCCAGTTCTGTTTCCGAAATCCTTTTGTAGAATACGACTTCCATGCCCAGGTCTTCCGCCTTCAGGTGTTGGATGTTCAGTGTGACGGAGGCCTTGAGTTGTTCACCCAGCGGCAGGGAATGGTTGTAGGTATCCGGCACATCCATTTCCACCAGTTCGATGGCATCCCAGGCACGGCGGATACGGGCTTTCCATTCCACGAGATCACGCGCCGCGCGGTAGTCGCCTTTTTTGAGTTTCTGGCTGTGGGCCCAAAGTTTGGAGTAGAAGCGCGCTTCGTAGTCGTCGAGCATGCGACCCATGACGAATTCGGGCGCTATTTCGGCGATGGTTTTTTTGATATGACTGACCCAGCGCTCGGAGATACCGTACTCATCCTGCTCATAGTAGGTGGGTACGATATCATTTTCGAGGATATTGTAGATCGTTTCTGCGTCGAGTTCGTTTTGCAAACCGGCGTCGTGGAACGTTTCTTTTTCGGGCAGTGCCCAGCCTGCGCCGGGCTTGTAACCCTCGCACCACCATCCGTCAAGCACGGAAAAGTTCATCACACCGTTCATCACGGCTTTCATGCCCGAAGTGCCGCTTGCTTCCTTGGGTCTGGTGGGATTGTTGAGCCAGATATCGACGCCCTGCACCAGCAGTTTGGCCATTTCCATGCTGTAGTTTTCGAGGAAAATGACTTTGCCTTTGAAAAGCGGATTCTTCGTAGTGTTGTAGATCAGGCGGATGAATTCCTGTCCGGCTTTATCGGCGGGGTGTGCCTTTCCGGCAAAAAGGAAAATCACGGGCCGGTCGGCGTTGTTTACGATTTCGGCGAGGCGCTTTTCGTTGGAGAAAAGCAGCGTCGCGCGTTTGTAGGTGGCGAAACGACGTGCAAAGCCGAGCACGAGGGCATCGTCGCGAAGCGAATTGATGATCTCGAAGGTGCTGCGCGGGTTTTCACCGCGACGGGTAAGATCGGATTGCAGGCTGCGCCGTACCCAGTCGAGCAGGCGTTTTTTCAACACACGCCGGATGTCCATGATTTTTTCGGCCGGCACGGCGTGTATTTTCGACCACAGTTTTTTGTTGCCCTGGTCTTGCAGGATGTCCTTGCCCAGGTCTTTCTGGTACAGTTCAAGCCATTCGCGGGCCACCCAGGTGGGGAAGTGGACGCTGTTGGTCACATAACCTATGTTGCTTTCCGTATAGCTGTAGTCGGGGTTGAGTTCCAGGAACATTTTCTGGCTCACTTCGCCGTGCAGGCGGCTCACGCCGTTGATTTCCTGCGAGGTACGGATGGCCAGGTGGCTGACATTGAACAGTTCTGCCGCATTGTCGCGTTCGACCCTGCCCAGTGCCACGAGGTCTTCCCAGGCAATGTCGAGCGCGTAGGTATAGTCGTACAGATACTCGCGCAGCAGTGTTTCGGAAAAAGTATCGTGCCCTGCGGGTACGGGCGTGTGGGTGGTGAACAATTGCGTGCCGCGTACCACTTCCAGGGCTTCATCGTAGCTCAACCCCTTGTCTTTCATATAATTGCTGATCCGCTCCAGTCCCAGCAAGGCGGCGTGGCCTTCGTTCAGGTGGTAGATATCGGGATTCAGGTCCATCGCTTTCAGGGCACGCAGGCCGCCGATACCGAGCAGTATTTCCTGGCGCAGGCGGTTTTCATTGTCGCCGCCATAGAGCTGGTGTGTGATGGAGCGATCTTCCCAGCGATTATCATCGATGTCGGTATCGAGCAGGTAAAGCGACACACGCCCCACAGGCAACACCCATACTTTGGCCCATACGGTGCGTCCGGCGAGGTTGACCTGAATTTTGATCCATTCGCCGCGTTTGTCGCGTACGGGTTGCAACGGCAGTTGGGTAAACTTGGCCGGTTCAAAATGGTGAATCTGTTCGCCGTTGAGCGAAATACCCTGTTGGAAATAGCCGTAGCGGTACAAAAGCCCCACAGCGATCAGGTTAAAATTGCGGTCGCTGACCTCTTTCAGGTAATCGCCGGCAAGCACACCGAGTCCGCCGGAATAGAGGCGAATACTTTGGTGCAGGCCGTATTCCATGCAGAAATACGCGATTTCAGGGCCTGTTTTGGCGGGGGCCTTGTCGATATAGGCGCGGAATTCGGCGTGGACCCGTTTCATGCGCGTCGTAAAATCTTTGTTATCCAGCAGCTCGCGCGCTTTTTCCACATTCAGTTCGTCGAGCAATGCGCCCGGATTGTACCCGACAGCCTCAAATTTTTCCGGATCGATGCTTTTGAACAGGTCGATCGCGTCGTGATTCCACGACCACCACAGGTTTTGCGACAACTCGGTGAGTGGCGCAAGTCCTTCGGGCAGTTTGGGTTCTATAAATATACGTTTGAGTTTGGCGCCATTTTGCGTCAGATTCCCAACCATGATGTCAGAGATAAGTGAAAAGTGAGCAATATAAGGGGTCGGCAAAGGTACGGTGATTTGGGAAACTTCGTGTAGAAGGAACACTTTAAGTTAGTGTGTGGTGAGAAGGCGTCTTGAGTGTACCATTTCTCCCGTCCCGACATTATGACGACTTGCAAAACGCCTCCTTATCTTTACTCCATGGAAACCAACGCTGACTCCTGGCCCAAACTGCTCATTGCTGCAGGTGTGGTGCTTATTCTCGCCGGACTGATCGGATGGGCTTTGCAAGGCAGGCTCAACTGGCTGGGCCGCCTGCCGGGCGATATCCGTATCGTGCGCGATAATTTTCGCTTTTACTTTCCCTTGACGACCATGCTTCTGCTCAGTCTTTTACTGAACCTCCTTCTTTGGGCCTTCCGGCGGTTCTGGTCTTAAAAAAATTCCGGGGGGATTGCAACCCCTTGCAGGCCGCTGCATTGTAACATATAGACACCGATGCCCGTGACCTTAGCCGACGAACAACAGTTGCTGGAAAAGGCCCGTCTTGACCCGGTTCATTTCGGTCCGCTGTACGATGCGTATTACCCCCGGATATTCGGCTATGTGTACCGCCGTACTGCGGATTACGACCTTGCCCGGGATATCGCAGCAGATACGTTTTTAAAGGCGGTGATCAAATTGCCCCGGTTCCAGTGGCGCGGCGTATCGGTTTCTGCGTGGCTGTTTCGCATTGCGACCAACGAAATACGCCTGTACTACCGGCAGCGCAAATACGAAAGTGCCGTTTTCAGCCAATTGCCGGAAGCCTTCATGCTGGAACAACGCTTGCACGAGGTATTTGAACAGGAACGCAACGCGCTGGAAGAGCAGATGCAGCAATACCAGGATTTCAAAGTTGTACAGCGGGCGTTGCAGCAGCTGCCCGTACACTACCAGGAAGTACTCTCCCTGCGTTATTTTGAACAAAAGGCAGTGCTCGAAATTGCAGAAATCCTGGGTAAAAATGAAGGCACTGTCAAATCGCTCCTGTCAAGGGGCCTTGAAAAATTGAAACAAGCAACACTTTGACCCGAAACATTTGTTATGGAAATAGATAAAATAGACATACCCCGGTTCGACGACCTGCCGCATGCAGCACTCATCAAACCGGCCATACTCGATGCCCGGCGGAGTGCGGCAATTGGTTTCTGGCTCGTGGCAACCCCCGTATTTTTTCTCGCCTGTGTCGCGATGAAATATTTTCTCCTGTGGAATACCGGCATTATCCAAAATTTTGAGGCGTTCTGGCAGGCCCTCGACCGCGACAGGCTGGGCTTCTGGCTCCAGCCGCTGGTGCTGGTGATCGCTCCGGCAGCAGCACTACTGATGAATCTGCTCGCAGTATTGCATATCCAATACGAACCTGGCCGCAAAGAGTTGAATATCAATGTAAAACTGCGGTGGAAAAACCTGCTGCTCGCGGCAGTTGCCTTCGCTGTTCTGCTTGTATTTCTATTGTATGCCCTGGGCGAATACTTCCACCATCAATGACTCATTTTAAACTCACAACTATGAACTGGTTTGTACGCAGGGGCATTCTGTATCGCCCTGTCTCCGTCGTCGGCTGGCTGATCCTGGGCGCCTTCATCGCTTATGGTTCCTGGGCATTTTACGCTATCGACAGCCGCTCCCATTCCGCCAGCGACACCCTCATCAACTGGATCTTCAACCTTTTGCTGGCAGGTCTGGCGTATTCCCTGATCGGCTATTTCACCGAAAAACGCCCCTGAAAGCCGTCCAGGGAAATCTTTTGCACTTTATTTGCTCATTCAGTCGGAAAACGCTACTTTTGCAGCCGCTTTTCAAAAAAGTTCATTTATTTTTTCACAACTGACTGATAATGAGACATTACGAAGTCACCTTCATCGTAGATCCAGTGCTGTCGGGCGATGAAGTCAAATCGACAGCAGAGCAAATCCAAAAGGATATTACCAGCTCGAACGCCACCATCGTGGCCGTTGATGAAATGGGCCTCCGCCAACTGGCCTACCCTATTAACCGGCGCTCTTCGGGCGTTTATTACTGTGTGGAATTCGCTTGCGAATCAGCGGATTGGTTGGGCAAATTCGAATTGGGTTTGAAGCGTAACGAGCGTCTGCTCCGCTTTCTTACCGTGAAACTCGACAAGTACGGCATCAAGTACAACGACGACAAGCGCAACGGCCGGATCGGTGGAAAGAAACACCAGGAAAGTGCAGCACCTGCGCCTGTAGCCGACGACAACGTGCCGGCACCTGAGGTTGTAGACCTCGACGCCGAATAATCGCCGTCGCTGCAACCTGACCATCAACCATTCCATTCATTTACATTCAACCATACATTATGGCTGCTTCAAGAGAAGATGTAAAATTCCTGAGCAATCCGAAAATCGGTTTGCGCCGCAAGAAATACTGCCGTTTTCGCAAATTCGGCATCAAACACATTGATTACAAAGATTCCGACTTTTTGATCCAGTTCATCAACGAGCAGGGCAAACTGCTTCCGCGCCGCATTACCGGCAACAGCCTGAAATATCAGCGCCGGGTATCTACCGCTGTGAAACGTGCCCGCCACCTGGCAATTCTGCCGTTCGTGGCCGACTTGATGAAATAACATCTTTGTCTGGAGTCTATCGTTTTGAATTTATAGCCGGAAGCTTCCGTTGCAAACTCAAAACGACAAAACCCAGGCGCCAAACTTCAAACTTATTAATTCAACAGCAATGAATATCATTCTGCTCGAACATATCGATAAGGTGGGCGAAAGGCACGACGTCGTTAAAGTAAAAGACGGATACGGCCGCAACTACCTGCTCCCCAAGGGCCTGGCCATCGTGGCAAACAAAACAAACCTCGCCCGTCTGGAAGGCTTGAAAAAACAGGCCGCCAAGAAAGAATCTGCCGTTATCGAAGCCTTCAAGGAGGTTGCTGCCAAAATCGCCGGCACCTCGCTGAAGGTAACGGCCAAGGCCGGAGAATCCGGCCGCCTGTTCGGTTCCGTCACGGCTCAAAACCTGTCGAACGCGCTGAAAGAACTCGGCGTGGATGCAGACAAGCGTATTATCGAAATGCCGGAAGAGGTAAAAGAGCTGGGTAGGTACACAGCTACCATCAAATTCCACCCTGCTGTTGTTCAGGAGGTGAATTTCGAGGTTGTGGCTGAAGGCGACGGCGAATAAGCATTACGCGGCTTAACGCTGCATTTACAAGGGGCAAAGCCGGTCATCCGGTTTTGCCCCTTATCTTTTTTATACGTTCCAAAAGGTAATATAAGCGACACTCAGCTGTTTTCCTGTTAAAAATAACCGCCACAACCCCGTTCCAATCGACTAAAAGACTATTTTTGTCACGCATTACCTTTTGTCTTCTCGCCACATTTGAATCCGCCCTCCCGCTTTTACGAATACAGGTTACGTATGTGACCCGTTTCTTTATTGACGTTTATACTAATCCCGGTCTTTCGCCAATGCCGGTTATTACTAAACCATTCTTTTATTCCCATGGGAAAATCACCTCACCATCTCCAATTCCGAGTAGACAAAACACTTTTTGTTGCCAGCATGCTGGCCCTGTTTTTCATTATCCCCGTTCTGTTACCTGCTCAGGTCATAGTTGGCATTTCAAAAACCAACGTGTCCTGTTTCGGCGGAAATAACGGAAGCGCAACGGCTACAGCATCGGGGGGACAATCGCCGTATACCTTTTTGTGGAACAACGGCGCCAATACGGCTACCATCTCCGGCCTTGTTGCCGGAAACTACTCGGTTACGGTTACGGATGCCAACCAGCAATCGGCAATCGGTTCGGTTTCCATCACACAGCCCAATCCCCTCGGCGTTCAGGTCTATGGTGAAAGCCAGATATGCGGTATTGCACCCGACGGCAAAGCAACAGCCGTACCTTTCGGCGGAACCCCGCCGTATACTTACCTGTGGAATAATGGCGGCACGACTGCACAGATTACCGGACTCGTCGCAGGCACCTACACTGTTACGGTGACCGACGCCAAAGGCTGTACCACCTCCGGAAGTGATAATGTATACTTCTGGAACGAGGGTATCTGGCTGATGGACAGCACGGTCAATGTCGCGTGTTTCGGGCAAAATAACGGTTTTGCCCACGTCAGTGCCATGTCGGGTACACCACCCTATACCTACATCTGGAATACCGGCGATACGCTTGCAGATGTATACAATCTTGAGCCGGGCGACTATTCCGTCACCGTCACGGATGCCAACGGCTGCGACAATTTTATCGACATTACCATAGAAGAACCTGCGGAACTGCTTTGCCCGACAGCATCGGTACCGGCCGCCTGCGGCCTGTCCGGTTCCGCTACCGTGACGCCTTCCGGCGGCACGCCACCATATACCGTTGTCTGGAGTACCGGTTCCAACAGTTTTACCATCAATGCACCACCGGGCACCTACAGCGTCACGGTAACAGATGCCAATGATTGTACCTGTTCCTCTGATGTGACGATTGGGAGCGACTCGGATGACCTGCTCATCAATATTGCCGTAAACAGCAATGCGGGATGTACCATCGGGGGCGACGCGACGGCAACCGCAAGCGGCGGTTCCGGCAGTTATGCCTATACCTGGGATAACGGCCAGATGACAGCCTCGGCAACGAACCTGACGGCCGGCAACCATACCGTCACCGTCACCGACCTGACAACCGGTTGCTCCAAAACTGCAAATGTAAATATACCCGCTGCACCACCGCTGACAGCCTCTGCGGCATTGGTAGCAAACGCGACCTGCCTGATCGGCGGTAGCGCTACCGCCACGGCAACCGGTGGTACTGCCCCGTTTACCTACAATTGGGACAACGGGCAAATGACCGCTACGGCGACCAATCTGGGGGCCGGACCGCATAGCGTCACGATCACAGACTCCAAAGGATGTGTCGCTACATCGACCGTAAGCATCGGACAAGACCAAGGGCCAAATGTCACCGCTGTGGTTATTACCAATGCTACCTGTACCGGCGGCGGCAGTGCCATGGCCACAGCCACGGGCGGCGCAGGCGGCTATGTGTACCTGTGGGACAATGCACAGGCGACTGCTACGGCGACCAACCTCTCCGTCGGCCCGCACAGCGTCACTGTAACCGACGCGGCAGGCTGCTCGGCAACGGCCTCTGTCACCATTACACAACCCGATGCGCCCACACTGGCGGTCGCCAGTATTTCCAACATAGGCTGCAACGGCGGCGGCGGCTCCGCTACAGTTGCGGCTTCCGGCGGAACAGAGCCCTATACTTACCTGTGGAGCAACATGGTCAATGGCGCTACGGCCAGCAACCTGCCGGCCGGAAACTATACCGTTACGGTTAGCGATGCCGCCGGCTGTACCGCAAGCATAAGCGTCACGATCGGTTCGGTTATGCCGCCCAACGTCATCATCGCAGCCTCTGCCAACGCCAAATGCGACCAGCCCGGCAGTGCAACGGCTGCCGCTAACGGCGGCGGTGGAATGTACACCTACCTGTGGGATAATAATGAAACGACTGCAACGGCGACAAATCTGGCGGCCGGCCCGCACAGTGTAACCGTTACCGACGCCAATGGCTGCACCGCAACCGCTTCCGTTACCATCGGTTTTACCAACAACGGCGTCGTGATCGGCGATTACGTTTGGTACGACGATGACCAGAACGGCGGTCAGCACCCGCTGGAAATTGGTGTGCCAAACATGACGGTAAAACTTGTGAAGGCAGGTCCTGACGGCCAATTTGGTACGGCCGACGACCTGGTGATGCAGACCACCACCACCAATGCCAACGGTAATTATTCCTTCGATTGTGTAACACCCGGTTCCTATATCCTGATATTCAGCGGTCTGCCGGCCGGTTACGAATTTACCGATAAAGACAAAGTCGGCAATGATTGTGAAGACAGCGACGCAAAGCCCAACGGCCAGACATCGCCATTCACCGTGATACCCGGTCAGGCCGACAACCTTTGCCTTGACGCCGGTATTCATATCTTTTGCGAAAATGTGCTGAATGCCGGGGTTATTTGCTGCAACCAGACGATCTGCGAGGGGGAAACACCTGCACTGATCTATAATGTACAGGCGCCATCCGGCGGGACGGGCAATATCCAGTACCAGTGGCTGCAGTTTGTGCAGATCGGTCCGGCCCCGCCCAACTGGGTTGCCGTTCAGGGCGCCACCGGCCCCACCTATCAACCGGGGCCGCTCAACCAGACGGCATACTTCATGCGGTGTGCCCGCCGGGAAGGCTGCGGACCGTTCCTCGAGTCGAATATCGTCACCATCACGGTATTGCCTGCAGGGTCTTCCGGCTGTCAGAATTTTGCAATGGACCTCAGCGTAGAGATTTCCGGCAAAACAAATGTTGCCGTATCGTGGACGACGGCGCTGCCTGAAACCAGCCAGTACCTGTACACCGTCGAGCATTCAGCCGATATGCAGACATGGGACGCCGTTCTGACGGTAATGGGCCAGCACGATGCTACGAAGCCCAACCATTACAGCCTGATGCACCAAACACCGTTCAGCGGTATAAATTATTACCGCATAAAACGACTCGATGCTGCCGGCGTGGCCGCATATTCGGAAATCCGTTCCATTGACCTGGCTGTCGCGCTGACCGAGTCTGTAGATATTTATCCGAACCCGGCGTACAGGTTTTTGGTGATCAAAAATGTGAAAGCATACGATGCGGATATAACGGTGCAAATCGTCAATACCGCCGGAGCCGTATTGCACACCCTGGTCATTCCACAGGGCACTACCCATTACGAAGAGTTGCCGGTCGGCGACCTGCCTTCCGGCCTCTATATGGCGCGTGTCCGCTTCGGCAACGGTGAGGTGAAAACGTATAAGATTACAAAGATGTAAGAATTGGGGTTAAGCGATTTAGCAAAATTCAAAGGGGTTTAGAGACAGTCTCTAAACCCCTTTGAATTTTGCTAAACCTTTCCATTCCCACAAATAAGCCCGGCCGCTTCGTAAGCCCGGGCAATTTTGCCGTAGTCCAGCAAATAATAAATAAACTTCCCTTTGCGCCTGGTGTACACAAGGTTGGCCTGTCGCAAAATACGCAGGTGTTGCGACGCCACCGACTGCTCTATGTTGAGGGCTACATAAATTTCATGGACACACGCGGTACTCTTTTCATCAATAATGCAGCATATCTGTATGCGCAGGGGATGCGCCAGTGCTCTGAACATATCGGATACAGCACCAAGATTGTGCGCAACCGGGAAGTATACGGAGGGTGCGGGAAGTTTATTCATGCACAGGGTAATTAGGCCAAAATAGAATACGCTGTTTTCAATGGCAAATATGCAATTTACCTTTCATGTGGCCTAAAATACCAAATAAAAATGCCGCACACAACCCCGTCTGAGCGGAGCTGAGTACAGCATCGGGAACCCCTATAAATTCTGCTAAGTGGTTCTCAGGCAGCAAGTTCTTCTACCAGCGAAGATATCTGACCCAGACGGCCCTTATCCAGCGAGTAGAAAATGAATTTTCCCTGACGGTCGGTACGAACGACGCCCGCCCGGCGCAGGATTGCCAGATGCTGGCTTGCCACGCTTTGTTCAAGGCGCAATTTGACATAGATATCTGTCACGGTCATCCGTTCATTTTCTTCCAGCAAGTCAATGATGCGTTGGCGCAATTTGTGGTTTACTGCCCGCAATACAAGAGCAGCCTTGCGCAGCTCGATGTAGTCCAGCGGAATGTCTTTGTTTCCCTTCTTCAAGACAACCGTTTGGGTATTCGCTTTTCTCATATAAAATGTTTTGAAAAGATAAGTTAACTCAGTTTCGACGGAGTTTAATATCCCAAAATTGTGCCAGTTCTCCTGAAAAAAAACTGACATACAAAATTAACCTAAAACGTAAACCCGCTGATTACAAGCAGAAAATATTCATCTGATTTAACAAACCTGAAAAAACCCGCCTGCCGGCCCTAAAATGGGGCTTTCGATGGTGTCGTAATATTGGGCGGCTTCATATAGAATGGTTCAAAATATACAACATCTTGAAAATCATTATTTTGAAAAAATTGCTCTGCAATCGTCGAAAAATGTCTTGCCGAGCAATTTTTAACTACCTGCACTGCCATTTTCTCGTCCAATTTCACATTACCTAATTTCAAACTACCGTTCCCTGAAAAAACAAGCCGCCCTGGCAAGGCATCCGGAAATGCCGTACGCATATAATTTTCAAACAATTTGTCTTCCAGAATCAACGGCTGGGCAGGCATCAGCACATTCATCGACACATCATATACAGCCAGCCAGACCTCTTGTCTGCGGGCATCGAGCATGGGTATATATACGGTAGATGGTATAGGCGCCGGGTATGCTTCCCGGGCGGCATGGGCGAGTGCAAGCAGGGTATCAACCGCTATGAGCGGCTTGTCGAGCGCGTAGCATATCCCCTTGGCTACAGAAGCCCCGACGCGCAAGGCGGTGTAGGAGCCCGGGCCACTGCTGACGGCGACAGCGTCGAGGTCGGCGAGATCAATGCCGGATTCTTTTACGCAGCGCTCTATCTGGAGCGTCAGCAATGCGGAGTGGCTCGGGGCCTGAAGTTCTTCTGCAATGGCGACTACCGTGCCGTCTACGGCAATTGCAGTGGAGCAGACCCCGGTTGCGGTTTCAATAAGGAGAATACGTGCCATGTATGGATTTTTAGGGGGCAAAGATGCGGTGAATGTGCCGTTTTGTCCAACAAACAGCGTATTCCCGGCGAATTATCCGGATTTTAGCAGCACGCACTCCACCCGCCGATTCTTCTGCCGCCCTTCTTCCGTCGTATTTTCGGCAACCGGCCGTGTTTCACCGAAGGCCTTCCAGTCTACCTGGTGCTCTGGAATGCCTTTGTCCAACAAATAATCCCGCACTGCTTTTGCCCTCCGTCCCGATAGATCGAGGTTGTATTCAGCAGAACCGGTATCGTCGGTGTGACCACTGATGCCCAGTATGGCTTTCGGGTGTTTTTGCAGGAATAACACCAGGGAGTCAAGTTCGGAGCCCGCTTCCGGGCGCAGTACGGCCTTGTCCGTGTCGAACAGCACGCCCGCACTGAAGGTAAATTTGCGCTCCTGCATCAACTGTTTTTCGAAGGTAAGGGCCGGGGCATCCGGTTCGGGTTCAGGGGTTATCGAGATATCGTCGATACACAGGTATCCGGCGCGCTTGATGCGGTCAAGCGGAAATTTTATCGCAGCATTTTTTTCATCGATCGCCTTGTGCCGTTCGACAGACAGGTCGTTGGGCGTCTGTGCATCTTTAAAAAAGTTGCCCACTGTGAAAAACTGGAAAGGCTGGTCGGGCACAAATGTCGCCGAGAGTTTGATCCATGCGCCGTTGGTCACGATCGCATCGGCAAAATTGACCTGCGGTTTGTAGCCGGTCTCCTGTCTGGGTCGCACGGAAAAACTGAAACCCAGATTGCCTGCCCGAACCGACTCAATAGGCGTATTGGGTGCATATACCTTCCTGAGATGATCCCGTATAATAGCGGTGTCTTCCCGCACCCAGCATTCCAGCCGGTATCTGCGGCCCGGCCTGAGCGGGGCCGACAGCCGTCCGGTGACCCATTCGTGGTAGTCGCTTTTCTGGCCTATATCATCAGCAGGCAGGTAATGAACCAGCCCGATACAGTACTCACCGCCATGCACCTGTTGCAGCCACCGGCAGTTTTCAGCTGCCCGCAGTACATCAGGCGTCATGCTCTCGAAAGAGGTCCAGGTATCGAGGGTTTCGGAGAAAAAAACGGAATACTGCATAAACTCGCAGGCCACCCCCACGCCATTTGGCTTCAATTGCTCGAAAGAAGGGTTGAGAACGAGATTCTGAGCAGGGCTGTGTTTTGCCCAGCATATCAGGGCCAAAACGATCAGAAAAGGTAAGCGCATGGGTCATTTATGAGTTGGCGGGAGCAAGAAGTATCGTGCAAGTTCACATTCTTGAACGCCACACCGGGCCGGCTTATTTTTATCGTTTAACCTGAAGGTCACAACGCGCACAGCAACAACACCCCAACCGCAAATATGGCTAAAAACACTTTTGCCAGCCTTCTTTCCCGCTTCATGATCAAGGTCTCCGGTTTCCCGCGTTCCAGGTCGTTGCCCGAGCGTATGACCTGCAGGAGCACTATCGAGATCAGCAAGTAACTCAGCAGATATATCTTGTCCATGAGCACCATATAGCCCGTATCGGGCAGGGCGTCGCTGTACGACTGCTGCAAAAACACAGCGGTCAGCAGGCCGCCGATGGGCAGGGAGGAACGGGTATCGATATAGGTCGGGTGCAGGATCAGCGCGCCGATGCTGACAAACATGACGATCAGAAGCGGCAGCAGCATCTTCAGGATAAAATAACTGACCGGGCGGGCCAGCGTAACGGTATAGGTCAGGTTGCTGTAGCGCTGCGCATTTTCCTCGGGGTTGCCGAAATTGGTGCCGTAGTCGTGGATGCTTGTCTCCAGTGTACAACCCCGGGTTTCCCAACCCACCAGGTTAAGGGTGTTTCTGATCTCGGCAGCGTCGGTGTCGGGCACATACACAAGCGAATCTGCCGGGTGTTCCGGGCTTTCCAACTGAATATCGAGCGTGTGGCAGTCCAGGGGAAAACGATTGAGGGAAAAGGAATGAAAAAAACGGCCTTCCACCCGGTAAATACGGTAGTTGGTGCCGTCTTTCAGCATCATGTTGCTGCTGTCGCCGGATTGGGCGATGGCCATGCTCCACTTCTCAATGGAGTTGACAAATTCAATATCCGTGGGATCGATATCGCCCTTCCATTTGAACCAGATGTAAAAATCAGCGTAGAACGAATGCTCGTCCATGTTCAGGTCGTACAGGTTCATCAGGTAAACGCCAACCTGTGCCTGTTGCGCCTGCGCTGCAACACGGCCTGGAGAAGCCATGAACAGACTGATCAGGAATATGGAAAGCAGGCTGCGAAACATCGGGTGATCCGGATTGCTACTGCAAGGTAAACATTCCCCGGACAAGGGTTTACTTTTTCCGTTTCCGGTAGTTGTTGCCGTAATTCGCGCGTTTTCGGTTGCGCCCGCCGCCGTTGTTCTGCTGTTTGCCGCGATTGCGCTGGTTTTGCTGACGGCGGTCTTTATCGTGTTTGCCTGCGCCGGCGGCAAGTTTGTCGAGCGAATCGTGCCCTTCGTGCAACACCAACTGGCCGTCAGAAAGGATTTCGAGGTCTTCTTTCACAATGTCGTCGCTGACATAGTGCTCGCGGTTCCAGGTTTTATAGGCCAGTTTCATATAGGAGGCGATTACCTCTACAAAACCTTCTTTTTTCGGACCGTCGGGCATTTCGATGGCTTTCCGCATCAGCGCCTGGATGCCGTTGCCATAGTGGCGGAATCGCGTGGCCGTTGCCGGGTAACCGACAGGCTCTGCCTTGGGCCGTTCCTCCTGTCTTCTGAGTACGATGCCCGGAGGCGGCGTCACATCCAGGTCGTAATCGGCAATGGCAAAGGCGTGGTCCCACAACTTCTCTTTGTAGTCCTCCAGGTTGCGGTTGCCGCTGGGATTGAGTTGCATCATCAATCCGATGATGTATTCAATGGTCTTTTGTCTTTTATCGCGATCTTCGATCGTTTTGGCGTATTGCAGCATCTCCTGTATGGAGCGGCCGTATTCAGGAAATTTTATGATCTCCCTTTCGGTATTATATTCGATATCTATTTTCACGATGAGTTGGTGAGTGTTAAATGAGTTGGTTCATTCATGGGGGGAGCCTGCTTTCGTATGAAGGAGAAAACCGCTCCGATTGTTGAACTTGACGATTAAATGCGTTTATTCTACCGTCACCGATTTTGCAAGATTGCGCGGCTGGTCGACGTTGCAATTGCGCAAAACAGCGATGTGGTATGCGAGCAGTTGCAGCGGTATAACCGACAGCAACGGGGTAAGCGGCTCCTCTGTTCCGGGTATCTCAATGGTGTAGTCGGCCAGTTTCTTGATGGCTTCATCGCCTTCCGTGACTACCGCGACCACTACGCCCTTCCGGGCTTTTACTTCCTGTATGTTCGAAACGACCTTTTCGTATGCGCTGCGGTTGGTGGCGATCACAAAAACGGGCATGTTTTCGTCGATCAGCGCGATCGGGCCGTGTTTCATTTCTGCCGCCGGATAACCCTCTGCGTGCAGGTAACTGATCTCTTTTAGTTTCAACGCACCTTCCAGCGCCACGGGGAAATTGTAGCCCCTGCCGAGATAAAGCGCATTGGTCGCATCCTTGAACTCGCCGGCGATATATTTCACCTGTTCATGGCATTTTTGAAGCAGCGACTCCACTTTGTCCGGAATGATGGCGAGTTCCTGCACGAGCTTCTGGTACTGCGATTTGGGCAAATACCCCCGTTCGTAACCCAGAATAAGCGCCATCATGGTAAGCATTGTCACCTGACCGGTAAATGCCTTGGTGGACGCCACGCCGATTTCAGGACCTACGTGGATGTAGGAGCCGCTGTGCGTGAGTCTGGAAATAGAGGAGCCCACCACGTTCACTATGCCATAGGTCAGCGCGCCGCGTTCCTTGGCCAGCTCCAGCGCGGCAAAGGTATCTGCCGTTTCGCCCGACTGGGAAATGGCCAGCACAACATCGTTTTCGCGCACCACCGGGTTGCGGTAGCGGAATTCCGAAGCGTACTCCACCTCAACCGGCAGGCGGGCCAGGTCTTCAAACAGGTATTCGGCGATCATACCGGCGTGCCACGAAGTGCCGCAGCCGAGAATGATCATGCGCTGTGCGTTGACCATACGCTTCAGGTGTTCGGCCATACCGCCCAGGCGCACCCATCCTTCCTCGGGACTCATGCGCCCCCGCATGCATTCTGCTATGGTAACAGGCTGCTCGAATATCTCTTTCAACATAAAATAGTCGTAGCCGCCTTTTTCCAGTTGCTCGATTTCAAGTTCGATCTGGTGAATGGTGGGGGTCATCACCTCGTTGCGCAGTGTTTTCACTACCAACTGGCCGTCGAGGGTAACAGTTGCCACCTCTTCGTCGTTGAGGTATACGACATTTTTGGTATGCTCTACGATAGGTGTTGCATCGGAAGCCACCAGAAATTCATCTTTGCCGATACCGATTACCAGCGGGCTGCTTTTGCGGGCCGCCACGAGTTTGTGCGGGTCCTGGCGATCCATAACCACAATGGCGTACGCGCCGTGCACTTGCGTAAGCGCCTGACGAACAGCCTCTTCCAGCGGAATATTTTCCCGCTGCTGCACTTCTTCAACCAGGTGCACCAATACTTCCGTATCGGTTTCGCTGTAAAAGGTGTGGCCGAGTTTCTGCAGGGTGCTTTTCAGCACGGCATAGTTCTCGATAATACCGTTGTGGATCAGCACCAAACGATTGTTCCCGCTGGTATGTGGGTGCGCATTGGTGTCGTCGGGTTTCCCGTGGGTCGCCCAGCGGGTATGCCCCATACCGATGCTGCCACTGATGTTTTTTCCACGCGTATGCTCGACCAGGTCGGCGACCTTGCCTTTTTTCTTGTATACGCTTAACGTACCGTTTTGCAGTGCAATACCGGCACTGTCGTATCCGCGGTATTCAAGGCGCTGAAGGCCTTTCATGATGATCGGATAAGCCTTTTGGGTACCGATGTAGGCGACTATTCCACACATAATAAAAAAAATGCAAATGGTTCAAGGTTCAAAAATAATAAACTGCGGGAGAAGTTATGCAAATACCGGCATGCAACAAGCAATAATCCAGTATAAAACATTGGATTCCAGGGGTTAGTAATTCTAAAAATATTAAAAATTTATTGAATTACTCCCCCCTGGCGCAGCCGGCCTGCATCACTGCACCCTGGTGTACTTCAATTCCAGTTTTGCCGGAAACGTAGCGCTTCCCGGTGCATACAGAATAGAGCGCTGCGCAACCCTGCTTTGTGGTGTAACGTTAATATAGACCGTTTTCTTTTTCAGATCACCGGAAGTATCGTCAACCATATCCTGAAGCCGTTGCGTCAGGGTCAATCGATATCGCTCAACAAGTGTGCCGTTTACGTTTTCCATTTCCGGATTGCCGCCAAACCTGCTGAAGCCCTGGTTGAGCGCCGGTCCGATTGCATAGAGCACATCACTGGTAAATACCGACGTCGTATCGCCGCGCACTTCGGTGAAAACCAACTGGTTTGCGGGGGTAAGCACGCTGTTGTTGTCGGCGTTGGTCAGCACCAGCTGGGCTTTGTTTACCGCTATATTATCGAACTTGTCGATATACGGGAACTCCACCTTTATCCGAAGTCCCTGCATAGCCTGCAGGTACATCAGATCGCCAGACACCTGACCGACTGCCTGGCCTGCCGGGGTCCCGCTGTAGTCGTGATCGAAGTGGACAAACTTGTTGGAACCCGCAAAGAAAAAGTCGAAGTGCCGAAGTGTCGTATCGGCGATATCGTGATAATACAGGCGAACGCGGCTGTAGGCTTCATCGTTCAGGTTAAACGCCAGCATGGCGCCCGGATTGGCGCCTCCGCTCGATGCAACAATTTTCAGACCCCGAAGCGCCTTGTAAAAGCTGGTGTCGGTCTCCAGTGTCGTCGTGTCCAGGTGAAACAACTCCTTGCCAAAATCGTCGCTGAGCGGAATCCGGACATAAGGGGCTTTGCTTGTAGTAACGATCAAACTGTCGGGCGTATTGGGTTTGGGCAGGAATGATTCGAGTCGACCGATCTCTGCACCGGCACTGAGGGTGCTGTTGGAGTAGTAACTGTTTTCGTCGTCGAGCAGTTCATTCAGGCGGTACACCCGCAGGGTTTGGGGCAGCAGCGTATCGCCGTATATGCTCGACGGCGCATACCGCATATACAACACAATGGAGTCGAACTGGTGTTTGAGAGAATCAAAGCCCGGCTCCGGGAAGTCCATGTGCAGCAGGGTAAAAATCTCCGCGTTCGTTTTGCCAAACGCCGGATCGACGAGTTCGCCACAGAGAAAGGAAGAAGCCGTAGAACTTGGGTCAGACGTCAGAACGCTGTCTTCGAGTTCCACGGTGCACCAGACCGTTGCGGTATCGGTGTAGGCGTAATCAGCCAGGTCGTCGCTGAGTAGATCGGAACCGAATGGGGAGGGCTTGGTACATGCGGCCCAGAACGCCAGGGCAGCCATAAGGAGCACGGCATACGCCGGCATTTTCTGTTTCATAGAATGTTGTAAATCCAAAATTGTGAGTCAGTACAAAATTATAGCGGACGGTTTGAACGCGTCCGCTATAACTGAAAAGATCGGAATTAATGGCGGGGGCCTTATTGGGGCACCTCCGCTTCCGTCAGACTCTTAAAAAACTCGAGGTATGCCGAAAGCAACTCCTCATCGTTTTTCCAGGGCAAAACGGGTTTATCCTGAGCGACGGACAAATAATCAACGCTCGTGTCCTGTGTTTCGCTGCCGATGATGATGGCATCGGAGTATGAAGCCGCGCCTTTGTGCATCGATATGCCCTCTCCATCCTGATAAGCGGCCAGGTTGGCCTTCGTCAGATTATTGATGGCAGCCTTGCTCATAAAGCGCTCGCCGCCTTCCTTTTCGCGAGGGGTGTCGTACACGCTGTACACAATATGCGAATTGGCAAAAATCGGCTCCGTTTTGTAAGCAGTACGCAGGTAAAGCGGGATAAGGCTCGTCATCCAGCCGTGGCACAGCACGATGTCGGGCGCCCAGCCGAATTTTTTTACCGTTTCAATAGCGCCCTTGCAGAAGAAAGCGGCGCGGTCTGGATTATCTTCAAAAGGCTTGTCGTCAGCGTCTTCAAACACAAATTTGCGCTTAAAAAAGTCCTCATTATCGAGAAAATAAACCTGTAAACGGGAACCTGGCAGCGATGCAACCTTGATAATCAGCGGGTAATCGTCATCGTCAACGATAATATTCATTCCGGAAAGGCGCACCACTTCATGCAGCCGGTGACGACGTTCGTTGACCACGCCGTAACGCGGCATCAAAATCCGTAATTCATAACCGTTGTCTTGTAAAAATTTGGGCAACTTACCCACTAATGCCGAGATGTCGTTGCCTTCCGTGTAAGGTTCCATCTCTTGGGTAACAATGAGCAAACGCTTCTTTTCCATGTATCTAAAAACCAAACTTTTGTGTGTAAATCCCAGACAAGGGCAAGCCGGCAGGAGAAGACTGTTGCATTCGGGGAAAGACCTCCAACTTGCGCTTTGATAGACGCCTCCGCCGTTGCGGCGACGAAATCAGGTGCAAAAGTATAAAAAAATGCTCGTTTTTTATGCACTATTTGGGCCAGGAAAATTTATTCCGGTCACATTTTCAGGAAAATGGCCGCTTTTCGCGCCCGCAGCAGGCCGAACAGAAAGCCCCCGAACAACCCCGCCAGCAAGGCCAGTCCAAAGCGAATTTTCCAATCGACCTGAAGGGTACTGAATATCAGATAATCTGCTGCCGGTACAAAAACGGCAAACCCCGCAGTCCTGAACATCCATGACCGGTTGGGGTGGAAATGAAAGAAACGCATACACAACCACAGCATCCCGCAGGCCACAAAGGTCTGTGTGGCCACAGTCGCCGCCGCCGCGCCAAATGCCCGGTAAGTCGGGATCAAAAACAGGTTGAGCGTTACATTCAGTGCGATGCCGACCAGGAAAAAGCGATTCATATCGCGCAGCCGCTCCTGTGCCGTGAGCAGGGTGCTGAAAATATTCGTCATACTCACCGGCACAAAGGCCCAGATAAGCAGCCCCAGCGTATCCCAGCGGTACGCTGACGCGCGGCCCGGCATCATCAGGTGCAACAGATCCTCCCGGGCAAAATACACCGCCGCCGCAAGGGTAATGCTGCCGGTCCACAACAAACTAAAACTCAGCGACGCCAGCGAACGCACGCCTGTGTGCGCAGGGTCTTTCAGCAGCCGGGCAAACATGGGCAACAACAGTGAAGCAAACATGAAGCCGAGCATATTGCAGGCGTCGAGCAGCCGGTAGGCGCCGGCGTATACCTCCGCATGTATCTTGCCGTCGGGCAGCAGTCGCTCCAGCAGCACTCCGTCGAGGCGGGTATAGGCGAACATCAGCAGGACAACCAGGGCATACGGATAACTTTTTCGCAGCAGAAACAACACCACCGGGCGCCCTGCGCGCCAGTTTTTGGCCCACGACGGACGGATCGGAAACTCGGCCTTCCACCGAAGCAGCCGGAAGACGATCAGGACGGTCAGGAGCAACGCCAGTGTCTGCGCCAGCGCAAATGTTTCAATGGTAAAAGGTATGGCCGGAAACGGATTGGCCCACAGCAATATACCGCAGGTCGCCAGCATCAGCAGTTTATCCAGGGAAGACAGGAAGCTGTCGAGCCGGTAATGGCCAAGCCCGGAAACGTTGGAGCGCAGGAACAAAACCAGTTGTACCAGTATCGAATTGAGCAGAAGGATCAGCAACAGCGGCAGTTCGCGGCGACCGTAGCCGAGCAGTCCCCAGGCCACCAGCAACGTAAGCGCTACGTAAAAAATACCCAACAGCCCCTTGATGGCCAGCAGGTTTGGAAAATACTTGGGCAGGAGTTGCGGATGCCTGCTGATGTAGCGGTTGTTGAAGCCCTGAATGCCGAAATCATTGACGATCTGAAAAATATAGGTCAGGTTCAGCAGCGCGAAATAAAGCCCGTAATCCGCTCCAATGCGGTTTTGCACCGTCAGGTCGATCCCGAAAATGAACGCCGGTTTGATCAACAGGTTGATAAAAACCAGGAACAGGATGTTGATGATGAATTCGCGATTCAATGGTCAGGTAGCGGTGGGCAGCAGGCAGTACGCCTGCCACGGCCGGTGGGTGCAAAGGTGGTGAAATCCGGCCACCTGGCAACAGCTTTGCCCGATTCTACTTTGCCTCCGACAGGGAATCAATACGCCCGCCCTTCAGCCGGAGCACGCGGCGGGTACGCCTGGCCAGCTCGGGATCATGGGTAACGAGCACGAGTGTGGTGCCTGCCGTGCGGTTCAGGTCGAAGATCAGGTCGACGATACCTGCCGCGTTATCGGCATCCAGGTTGCCCGTCGGCTCGTCGGCGAACAGTATTTTCGGGCTGTTGGAAAACGCGCGCGCGATACACACGCGCTGCTGTTCGCCACCCGAAAGTTGTGCCGGATAGTGATCGAGCCGATCGCCCAGACCTACCTTCTCAAGCCACTGGCGGGCTACTGTTTCGGCGCCTGCCTCGCCGCGCAACTCGAGCGGCACCATCACATTTTCGAGGGCCGTGAGGGTCGGGATCAACTGAAAATTCTGAAAAACAAACCCGACATAGCGGTTGCGCACCTCGGCGCGTTCATCTTCGGAAAGGTTGTCGAGTTGAATATCGTTCAGGGCAACCGAACCGCTGGTCGCGCGGTCGAGCCCCGCGCAAAGTCCCAGCAAGGTCGTTTTGCCCGAACCGGAAGGCCCTACAATGGCAAAGGTATCGCCCTGGGCCAAGTCAAAACTGACATCGTCGAGTACGGTGAGCGCATGGCCGGAGGCGGAGCGGTATTGCTTGGTAAGGTTGGAAGCGGATAGCATTTTTAGACGGTAGACGGTGGACGGTGGACGGTAGACGGTAGACGGTGGACGAGCGGGTTTTCGAGTTAGCCTTTGGAAATGATTGATTAAAAAATGGGGCAAGAACGCAACAGGTACATTCCGGAACGCAACACCCCGTAAACCGGAATGGCATTCCGGAACGCGGAATACCATTCCGCGATACATTTCTGCGGCTATTTTAAAATCACCAAACATAACAGTGATTTGTGCATTTTGATTAGCAGGGGGCCGGAAAAGCAGACGGAAGTGCCTGATTTTTAGATAAACAAAACCCCCGTCGGTGGTGGCGACGAGGGTTTGTCTTTTGGTACGAAGCATTCTTTTTTCAAAGTGATGCCTCAAAAGCCGTTTTTGTGCTGTATCGCAGGATGTTGTTCAGGGCATGCTGCGACGGGTTGAAGCGGGCTTTCGGGAGTTGCATTTTTGCGAACGCCAGATCATCAAACTCGGCGCGCACTTCGGGTGTTTCTTCCAGAAGGTGCGCCATTTCGATGGCTTCATGAGCCGGCATTTCATGGTAAAGATACTGTACCAATGCGTTGTATGTGTAGGTTTCTTCCATAGGCGCTTTAAGCCGTTTAGATTTAGAATTTTAGTTTGAAAAATCGCGTATAAAACAGCGGGCCTTACCCCTTTATTGCCTCCCGTTCCAACAATAATTCCGATTTTAACATTAAGCCAAACAAGTTGCGGTCGATCAGCACAAATATTTGCCTGAAGGCACCTGTAATCAGTTCAAAATCACCACTTTCGTGATGATCGCATCGGGTGTATCGAAGGTCTGTGTACTGGTGGCGAATACCAGGTAAACACCCGAAGCAGCCCTTCGGCCCAGGTAGTCGCGACCGTCCCATACCGCCTGTCCGCCAAGCGCCTTGCCCTCATAGACCAGATTGCCGGCCACATCGGTGATTTTCACGTTGGCATCGCGGGCCAAACCGTATATCGCGATGGGGCCGTCATAGTCGGGCCGCACGGGGTTGGGGTATGCATAGGCAGCCGTGCTGTTGATGCGCCCCCCCTCGGTCGCCTCGGCGCGCAGCGACACGATGCCTTTTTCGGTGCCGATCCACACTTCTCCCGTTTCCTGGTTGATGGCAATATCGGTGATGGCATCGTCGAACAGCGGGCTGTTGGTCGAAGTAAAATGCGCTTCCTGGGTGAGGGCGTCCGACGACTGCACAAAAACGCCGTTGGTGGTGCCGAACCACTTGCGGTTGGCGCCGTCGACGGCGATGGTGCGCACCTCCTCCGTTTCGAGCAGGTAGGCGTTGAACCCTTCCACATTGACGATACGGCGCCGCCCGGTGCAGTTGCTCGCGTCGAAGACGTTACTGCCGCACTCAAAACTCACCGCGCCCTGCTGGGTACCCACCCACACATCGCCTTCAAGGTCGACGGCAATAGTCGTCACGCTGTTGGTTGGCAGCGCGCTGTTGGCGGCATTGATGATGCGGTATCTGTCGTCGGCCGGGTTATCGATATCGGCTCCGCTGTCGTACACCAGTACGCCGCCGTTGAAACCGATGACAAACCATTTGTACCCGCTGTTGTCTACCACCACCTGCAGCAGGTTGTTGGCCGGTGATGCGGAAAAATTGCGCAGGGTGCCGTCGGCCTTTAAGACGGCAATGGGCGACCCGGCGCTATAGTTACATATCCAAAGATTGTCGTCCTGATCGAAGGCCATGCCGCCGATAGCCGTCCGGTCGGCCCCCGCCGCGCCTGCACTCTGCAGGATGGAGTTGCTTTTGGTGAACCGTTTGGTAGGCGCACCGGGGGCGGTTGCTTCCACCAGTCCGCCGACAAAACTGCCGGCGTAAAATTTATCCTCCTCCGGGTGCGGAACAACGCGCCACAAGGCCGCATATCCGAATTCGCTGCTCAGTTCGGGGTTCGATTCGCCGTAAAAACGGTCCCACTGCCCCTCGCTGAAGATATAAATTCCCCAATCGCGATACAGCGGCGTGAGGTCGGGCAGGGCGCCGGGAGTAGCGACGTACACCTTATTGTGTGCGATGGCGATCTCTGTGGAATGTTCCAGATAGGGCGAGTTGTAGGTAAATTTTTCGCATTGCCCGGTATTGTGGTCGTAATACCGGTACTGGTCGTTGCCATCGGCGATCCAGAATTTTTTCTCGCCGTCTTCTATGCCGTATTGCGGTATGGCAGCGCCGCAGGGGTCTTGTATTTCATACCGCGCGCCCGAAGGCTCCATATACTCCACCGATCCGATCCCCTGCTTCCAGGAGATCATGAGGCCCGGCCCTTCGCTGGTGAGGTAAAACACATCGCGGGTGGGGTTCTGGGCCACGATGGACACGTTTGTCCCATCATAGCTGTACAAGGTATTGCCGATGCCGAGGTAAAGTTGGCCATTCCAGACGGTCATGGCATTGACGGAAATACCGGCGGGAAATCCGTCGGCCGGGCCCAGCATTTGCCAGCGGCTGAAATCTTCGGGATTGATATCGTCGGAGGCTATGCGGTACACCCCCTCGGCCGTGCCTGCATACAGATTGCCATTGAACACGCCGAACGACTTGACCGCCACATCCGTAAAGACAGTGTATTCCACCTCCGCCCGTTCGAGGTTGAGTTTCAGGACGCCGAAATCGCTGGCCAGATAAGCCGCTTTCCCTTCAAAAGCGACATCGTTGATCTGTTTGTCGCCCGCTATGTTGATATTTTTCTTGATGAATGGCAGGTTGACCACCTGCCCGTCGGCCGGGTAGTACAGGTCGAGGTTGCTGTTGGTATAGGCCAAAATGAGTATATCGGCTGCCTTGCTGTAACGGATCAGACGCATGCCTACATCGCTGAGCCCTTCCACCTTCGTCAGAAAACGCTGCGAGCGGTCGGCCTTGTCGATTTCCACCACTGCCCACTCGGAGGCAAAATAAACCTTTGAGTCGCTCTGCGTCACGTAGGTCGAGCGCTGCCAGGGCAGGTGCTGGCGCCATTCGCCTATTTTAAGCGGCGGAAACTCGGGGGTAACCGCCTGGGCAAAAAGGTGCTGGCACGAAACAGACAAGATAAAAAGGGCGTAGAGCAATCGCATGGTGGTCGGATAACTGATTGTTTTAGCGGATGGATAGAGCCTTGATGCACGGCGGCGGCGGCGGGTTGCCTGTTCCTTTTTTCATTTTCCGGTTTGAGCGCGGCTGTTTATACGCATGGAAGCGCCGCTTATGCCTAATATTGCGGCGCATTTGAAAAAAACGACACCTCACTTCATCCTGCCGGTCGTGGTCATGCCTTCCGGTGTCAAAAATACAGTGCGTTTGAAAGCGGCAATAAAACGGCTCCTGAAATTGCTACCCATCGCGTTTACGCAGAACCAGCGTTACGACCGGCAGACGCTGCAGGTCATACGCAAGGTATGTACACCCGGCAGCAACTGCATCGATGTAGGCTGCCACAAGGGTGAGATCCTGGACCAGTTCATCAAATATGCCCCGGGAGGGACGCATTTCGGCTACGAGCCGATTCCCGACCTGTACATGGATCTCGTGAAGAAGTACGCCGGCGTACCCAACTGCCATTTGTTCGACATTGCGCTGTCCGACAAAGCCGGTACCTCCAGTTTCAACTACGTCGTGAGCAACCCCTCCTACAGCGGTTTGGTAAAACGGACCTACGACCATCCGAACGAGCAGGACACCCAGATCACGGTTAAAACGGAACGGCTCGACGAACTGATCCCCGCCGACCGGAATATTGACCTGATCAAGATTGATGTGGAGGGCGGCGAACTGCTGGTACTGAAAGGAGCGGTCCGGACGCTGGAGCGCTGCAAACCTGTCGTCATCTTCGAGCACGGGCTGGGCGCCTCCGAACTTTACGGCGCCACACCCGAGCAAGTGTACGACCTGCTCGACGGCTGCGGCCTGCGGGTGTCCCTGATGGGGCGTTTTATAAAAAATGAAACGGCGTTGTCGCGGGAGGAGTTTTGCCGGCACTATTACGGCAAACTGAATTACTATTTCATTGCCTACCCCTGACTCCGGTAGAGCGTTCCCGACTCGAGGTATTCCCATACGGCGTCGGGCACCAGGTAGCGCACCGATTTTCCGGTGCGCAGGCATTCCCGGATATAGGTTGCGGAAATATCGAGCATGGGCGCCTCGCACAGGCGAACGCGCGGGTGCACGGCAAGCGCTCCGGCGTCGAACGAGGGGCGCTTGTATACATATATATCGTAGCCGGCGAGCAACTGTTCGTAGTTTTTCCACAGGTGGAGCGATGCGAGGTTATCGCCGCCCATGATGAGGGCGAACTCCTGGTCCGGGTATTTTTCCTTCAGAAACGACAGGGTGTCGATGGTGTAGGAGGGCTTGGGCAGGTCGAACTCTACACTGGAGGCCTGCAATTTGGGGTTGTCGCCGATGCCCAGCCGAACTAGATGCAGCCGGTCGTGGTCGCGTGCCAGCGTCTTTTTGGGTTTCAGGGGGTTCTGCGGACTCACGACAAGCCATACCTTGTCCAGATCGGTCTGTGTCGCCATAAAGTTGGCAATGATCAGGTGGCCGATATGGACCGGGTTGAAAGAGCCGAAGAAGAGTCCGATTTTCATTGTTGCATGGCTGGAATGGCTGGCATTGTTGCCATTGTTGCATTGCTGGCAATAAAGACTATTTCCCCAGGTTTTTATCCTCCTCATTGACCCGGCTGAGCAGGGCATCGACGCGGTACATCTCGTCGATGGTATCATCGAGGTAAAACTCGAGTTCGGGTACGCGGCGCATCTGTTTGCCGACTTTGGAGGCCAGGGCCTGGCGCAGGCGGGGGAGGTTGTCTTCGAGTTCGAGGATCACCTCCTGCTTGTTCTCGGTGCCATATACGCTGACATAGATCTTGGCCACGAGCAGGTCGGGGGTCATACGGACCACCGTGACCGTCACGAGTTTATCGCGGCCATAGATATTGCTGCCTTCTTCGGTGAGCAGCATGCCGAAATAACGCCGGAGGAGCTCGCCTATCTGTTTTTGACGGATACTTTCCATTCTTGTATGAGTTGAGTGGTCAGGGTTGGGGTGTGAACGGTTTTTTACGCCTGAAAGTGCCACAAAGGTACACCGATACAAAACTATTTTTTCCGGAAGCTTGTTTACAGGGGCAAAATCCAAATAATTATTGGAAAAAAATTTCAGGCGGGTTGGATTTTCGGAAGGAGTCGATGTATCTTTGCCCCCGCTTTTTAAGCGAGCATAACCCTGGTACCCTGGCTCGGTCGATAGAGCATCCCGATTTTATCGGGAAAGTCGTTGATTCGAGTTCAATTTATCATGATCCCGTAGCTCAGTCGGTAGAGCACTTGACTTTTAATCAAGGAGTCATGGGTTCGAGTCCCATCGGGATCACAAGAGCAACAAATTAGCCCTTGTAAGTCAATCACTTACGAGGGCTTTTTGTTTTTGGTTGTCGTGGGGGTTGTCGTTTTGTGTGATTTTAATTGGGAAACTCATGTTTTAGATCGGAGTGCAGTTCAAGATTCCTTCAAAGTCAATGCTCAATTCATTTCCCTTGCGTACTTGCATATTTTGGATTCTATTGCTTGACCATCCAACTGTCAACGTGCATTTGTTAACTTAACTCCGCGCCAGTTAAAAACAAATAATTTTATCTAAAAACAAAATGTTTCTTATGTTTGCAAATAAAAAGTTGCTGTGTGGTTGGCAAATTCCAGACTGTGCAGTAGTTTTGCATACTAAAATTAGCACTTAAAATGCAAATGCCTTTATTTGAAATTGAACCTCAACGCAAAAAGATGTTAAACGGCCCACTTAACGGCTCTAACAATGGGTTGTCAAGAGGCAACGGAGCAAAAGATGCCAGCAGCCGATATGTCAAGTTGAAACAAAATCTTGATAATGATAAGATTTACAATGGCAACTGGTTCGAGGTTGATACACAAAAAATAAAGGATGCTAAATCTGCATTTAACTTTGTTGACTTGTTTTCAGGCGCAGGCGGAATTTCCGTAGGTGTTAGAAGTGCAGGATTTAACAAAGTTGCAAGTGTTGAAATTGACAAAGATGCCTCCAATACCATTCGCAAAAACTTTCCTGAAAGTGCACATTTTGAAATGCCGATTGAAAATTTGACGGAACAAATGCTTACAGATGCATTAGGTGGCCGTAAAATTCATGTAGTTTTTGGCGGCCCACCATGTCAAGGCTTTTCAGTCGCTGGATTGCGGAATCCCAATGACCCCCGTAATAAACTATTCAAAGAGTATATTCGAGTGGTAAAGCACTTACAACCCGAATTTGTCGTATTGGAGAATGTTCCAGGAATTCTTACCATGGAAAATGGGAGGGTCTATCAAGAGATTATTCATCAGTTCGCCGAAATCGGCTACCCAGATATGAGTGTTAGGATTTTGGAGGCAGCAACCTTTGGAGTTCCTCAACTGAGAACAAGGGCAATTTTTATTGCAAACAGGCTTGGTTTAAAAAATCCATATCCAAAAACAATTCACGACAAAAAGAGCTACAAGCCAATCGAAAGTGCGATTGAAGATTTGAAATTTGTGGAACGCGGTGCAATTCCCAATCACGAATGGACTCAACATTCACCACAATTCGAGGAAAGAATTTCTAAGGTGCCTCATGGTGGCTCACTTTATGAAACATTTAGAGATGCTTTTAAAAGACAATATAAAGGAGTGCCTTCCATGACCGTGAAAGAAAATCATGGTGGTTGTCATATTCATTACGAATTGAATAGAGTTCTCTCTGCAAGGGAAATGGCACGACTACAAACCTTTCCAGACGATTTTATTTTTACTGGAACATTTAAACGTGCATATTGGCAAATTGGGAATGCCGTACCATGCTTAATGGCTAAACACATAGCCTTGGCGGTCAAGGCATCTTTGCTGGCATTGCAGGAGGGGTAGGATTTATTTTTTTATTAAGTTCTTCCCTCCACTTCTGAATATCGTACCACCCGCAACCAACACACCCTTGTTCGGCGGCCCTTCCAACCTTTGGCACACCGGCAGGCCAATTCTCGTCCCCCGCGTAAAAATATTTAATTCCGTATACTATGCCTCGTTTCCCTGTTTGGAAACATTGTCGGCACACTTCTCTTTTCTGTTGATTTCTTTGATTGTCAATAAGTTGAAACTTTTGCTTGATCTCAACATCTGACATTGTCTCTGGATTCTCTGCCCTTGTAGCATCATCCCAACGAATTTCAGGGAATTTGTGATCGGGTATTAACCCAGCCTTGTTTGCCGTGCTCAACTCATAAACGTTTACTCCACTAAGAGTGGCAACTGCCTTTTTCTTGAATTCTATACTATAAGTTTCGTATCCAGTATTTGCCCCACTAGGGATGGGAACGAGTAGGCGTTCCAATTTCCGGCCCTTTCCGCCTCTTTTTCGACTTCCAATAGTATAACCCATTTCTTTAATGTCTTGAATCCTTCTTTGAGGGTTGTCATTAGACGGAAATTCAGATGTCCATTCCAATGTAGACAGCGCTTCAAAAAATTCTTTGGTTACGGTTTTCCCTTTATGCTCTGTATCCCATATTTGTTTTTCTGCTTCAATCCACTCTTTGATCTTTTCCTCAAAAAAGTATGGCTTGAGACTTATTAAGTAATCCGACAACTCGTCTTCTGACTCAATCATTAATCCTGTTCTCCTATAAAAATATGGAATATATCCCTGCCATCTAAAACCATTATCTTGTATAAATTCCACATCAACATAACTCTCAGATGCCTTACCATGAGAGAAAATATTGTGAACCTTAATGTTGTGATCTTTAAGAAGGTGGTTTAAGATGGCAAGTTTCATTTTAACGGCTGTTGATAAAGGTGAGCAAGTAATTGTTCTTTCCACTCGGCTAAATCGTACCAAGGGCACCCAACACAGCCGTCTTCATCAAATGGTGTTTTGCCCTCCCAATTGTCGCTCCCCTTGTAGAACCATCTTATTCCCATGAAATCACCCCTTATTCCAGTTTTTACGCAGTGGTCACAGTGCCGTGATTTCCACATATTGGTCTGGTTACTTAACAGTTGAAATTTCCGCTTGATTTCTGCCTCTTGCATATTATCAGGGTTGTTACTCTCCGGCGTATTCCATCTTTGAGACGGAAATTTGTGGTCAATTAGCAGTTCAACTGGCTGCCGTTTCACATTGAAACAAACCTCAATATTATTCAAAACTTTCTTAATCCGTTCTTTTAGGTTTCCCGACATGGGTGCACGTAGTTCATTTCCATGAGCGAACCTACTTTCGATATTCGGCAACATTATTAGAATGTCGTGCATGGTAGACTTTCCACACGTCATACATCTTCTCCGCTGAGAGCCAATTACATATCCCATCTTCTTAAGAGCACCCAAACGAGCAGCAGGCTGAGGATTTACTTTTGGAACAGGGCCACATACCCTGCATTCCCACTCACCAGAGTATAAGGCGTTTAGGACTCTATACGTTTGGTTGTTATCTCGTTTGTCATTCCATTGTGAATCACTTTCTTTTATCCACTCTTCTTTGTTCGCTGGGTGGAGTCTTTCATACCTTTCTTCAAGCAAGGCATAAAAGTCTTCTTCTTCTAAATCCAACCCCTGTTTCTGCAAATGTTTAGGTAATAGACCTTTCCAGGTTGTTTCTCCATAAACGAATTCAACCTCCATGAAAACATCACTTGTTTTTTCTGCGACGAAAAATTCACCGGAGGTTTTGTATTTTTTTTCAGCCATTGAATAACTCTTTGATGCCAACGTTCAATGCATTAGCAATTTTTTCAACGTTAACAAGAGTTATGTTTTTCTCTGCCCGTTCGATCATACCAATATAAGTCCTGTGCAAGTCAGCTTTGAATGCCAACTCTTCTTGGGAAAGCCCTTGACTCTTTCTTAGATCACGGACTCTTTTACCAAACTTTACCAGAATGTTTGCTTTGGAATGCATTGCTAATTTCAGTATGCAAAACTATTGGTAGCCATTGGCGGCCACAACATACTATTGTTAGCAATTTTAATATGAAGTAGTAAGGAATTTTGAGACCCAAGTTATCCAAGAGGAATTCTAATTGTCAATTCCAGATCATTCAGAGTCTTTTCCCGGCGTTTTTTAGACAATTCGCATTCCCAGATAATGATAACGCGCCATCCCAAGTTCTCTAATTTTTCAATATTGATTAAACTTATGTTTTTATTCCTGTTGATTTTATCAACCCAGAACGCAGTGTTGGATTTTGGCACTTGAGCATACTTGCAAGTATGCCCATGCCAAAAACATCCATGAATGAATACAATAGTTTTATATTTGGGTAAAACGATGTCGGGTTTGGATGGCAGTTTTGAGTCATGCAATCTGTATCTGAACCCATGAGCAAAAAGGTATTTCCGTACCAAGATTTCAGGTCGGGTATTACGACTTCTAATCCGACTCATTACCTGACTTCTTTTTTCCTTTGAAAAAACATCCGCCATGATTAGACTCCCACTTAAATAGCATTAAATTTGATTCAAAAGTATCATTAAATATCATTTCTCGGCGGCTGAATTTTTCGCCAAATGTGTTAGTAGTCAGGTGGTGAAGAGAGAGGCATTTTTCGTTTTAATGGCGGGGGATGTGCTTTTTATGCCGTTGTTGGCGTCCCCGCCAACAACAACGACGGAGCTCCATACCATACCGAAAGTTCTGCCAAAAATCCTATCCCACCGCTACAAAATCCCAATAGGCCAAACCGTCCAATTCATAAGCCGATGAGTATTTATACGCCTCCGGCCTAGCCGCCGGCACTATTGCATAAGAAGAGTATTTACCGTGATTTTCAGAAGGATACATGAGTCATCCCGAATTTTCCTGAGTGAATGACCTCGGAGAGGTCAAATGTTTGTAGAAATGATCAGATACGGGTTTTACGACCTCGGAGAGGTCGCACCAGCGGTAATTACAAAGGTTAACATTCGACCTCTCCGAGGTCGTTACGTCTCCCCAGGCCATTGATCTACAAACATTTGACTTCTCCGAAGTCATTTTAAAAATTCGGGATGACTCATGTTATCTGTGCATTGCCATGCGGGGTATCTGTCTATCGAACCCAACCTGCGCTGCTCCCGATTTTCAGGGTCACACATTTTTTAAGATAAAATATTCAGACTGCCAAAACATGGCAGTCACGCGCTTGAACTTTGTCAAAGTTTTTAATTGTTGCGCACAATTTGAAGCAAAGTGCACTCTGAAAGCACTTAAAAAACACGACGCTGAACATCCGCTCCATGGCGACAGACAGGAGAGGAGAATTATTCAATCTTTCTGATATGCAAAAAAATGCAGAGGCTAGAAAGCCATCGTTCGCTGATCTGAAGGCAAAAGCTGGTAAAGCTTTCCTGAATGCTGACGCCGTTAAAGGCGGAGTACTTGCTGAATGTCACCTGCCACCGCTTCCTCCGATCGAGCCGATCCGTACGGACAACATTTAATTGGAGCGGAGCAGGGGCTGTGTTTGCGCAAAACGCATGCATTAGCACCTGATCATTCAATTGCCTGCAGGTATTAGTACTTGTTTGGCGGGGGTAACGGTGTGCGAAAGAGGTGTAAGCAACAGAATGCACCCCCATTTCACAAGAGGGCGCTTCGGCTTTCATACTCTAGCATCGTTATCCCCTTTTCTATATTTTATTCAAGTGTAAATGCCGTTTCTGATATGGAAAAACTCTTCGTCAAAAAATTTATCCCTGTCTATCAGGAAGGTAAATTTGTGTGTATCGGTTATGCAAATGATAAAGAGCGGTACCTTGAAATGGAGTATTCCGACCAGCTGATGATTCAGTTGCAACAAGTTGTGAGAGAAGGAATAAGTTCTGAGGATTTGGATATTCCATTGTTTTCAAAACTGAACAACCTGGATTTTCTTGAACCGCTGGAAAATTTTGCAGAGATCACAGATATTAACAGGGACAGAATCTACTTTCAGTATTTAGGCAACGATAACTTTAATGAAGGTATTTTTTCTACCCGCATTCTGATATTCGGCGCCGGCGCCGGCGGTTCAACAATTACCTACATGCTCGCCCAAATGGGGTTTCACAACCTCGTTTTAGTCGATTTTGATACGGTTTCAAAGACAGATATACACAAATCAGTGGTCTTGAAGGCCGCGGATATCGGCATGCCTAAAGTAGAAGCCGTCGCAAAACACATCCGACATAATTTTGGGATAGACATTCAATACCAGGAGCACAAGTTTATTGCCTATGATGATCTGGAAGAAATCATCGGCAGATACAATCCGGATTTTATTATCAAGGCTTGCGACCCGGAACTGATTTTCAGATCGAACTTGAGCCGTATCTGTTTCGGGAATCGTATTCCTTACATCAATATGGCTTATGCCTTTGAAAAATTAAGGTTGGGGCCTCTTTACATTCCCGGATTTACGTGTTGCGACGAAAGTTTCAACAATTTACAAAAAAAGACATACGGAGAACATTATGACTTCAGGAACGACAAAAAGCTATTTGTCGGCTCCCTGGTTCACCCTGCCGTTTCTTTTAATGTCAGCTTGCTGGGAGCCTTCATCCTGAAAGAAATTGTAATGTACCTGACAGGCCAGTATGAGTATTGCTTTACTATCGGCCGTCTGGTTGTTTTTAATCCGCTTTCCTTGGAATACCACTACTGGAATGCTGATTGCGAAGATAATTGCCCTGTATGCAAACCACTGTTAATCGATCATATATATGAAAATAATTGACTTTGATCTGGATCCGCACTTCTTTCAACAAAACCAGAATTTGTTAAGAAATATGTTGCGCTCATTATTTGAGGCAGCCTATCCGGATTTGGCAAATCAGCAAGTGCCGCTTCATGAGTCTGTATATGACGAGCCACTGCTATATTACCATTTGCTGGGTTCAAAGGCTTATTATCCGATTGAGCAAATCACGGCAGGATACCATAATTTAAGTGCAGAAAAGCCTCGCCTGGGAGACCTGCCCCATGCAAAAGACATACACGGAAAGACCTATTTCCCCGGGATCGGCTACCTGGATACTTCCGAAAATGGTTTATTGGACAAGACCGGCGGGAGGGAATGGCTTGGCAAGACCGAAGTTGAGTTATATAAGTTTGTGCCTAATATAATTCTGGACCACGACCCTTCTGTCAATTACTGCCCGTCAGATTTGGCCGACGGCTACCGCAATGCGCTGACCCGGGCATTTGAAAAGATGCGCCTCAATACCCCTGAATTCTTCGAGTTGATATGTATGTGCACAAAAAATATTTGCCTGTTCAAGAGTGACAGCCTCAACTCCTTTGCCGGTATTACACAACACGGCACTTGTTTCATAAATATTGTCGAAGATGATTCAAGCGAGGTGTTTTTTATGGACGACCTGGCACATCAGTGCGGACATATCATTTTCAATATCCTGACGGCTAAAACAGAGGATTTTCTGAAGTTTGACAAGACTACGCTTATCCGGGACCTGGGTGGCTTTGACGCCGATGACCGGAATATCTACAGCATCTTTCACGGGTTGTTTACCTATTCCTGTATTCTGAGTTCATTGGACGCCTACCTGGAAAACACGGATGCTGAAGAACAGCCATTGCTCAGGCTGGAAGCCTTCGCCCGGCTTGGGTTTTATGTTACCAAGATGTTTGTAGACCTGGAAAATCTGTATGGGAAGAACCTGTTTACTCCCTTGGGAGAAACTTACTATGCTGCTTTTATAAAGAATTATCAGTGCATGTACGACAAGTACCATACGACTATCAAAACCCTTCCATTCGCAAACCAACCCTATGTTTTTAGCTTCGAACAATTCCTAAAAGATTACACGTCATGATAAAATCAATTTTGCTTGGCAGCCTGATATTGCTGGGAAGCCAGGCCTCCGCACAACTGACTGCTGTAAACAGCACCTATTTCGAAGCCGAAAAGGTATTAAGAGAGGCTGAAATGGCGCTGAAGCCGGATTTATACGAATCCTTTAAAATAGAGGCATTGGGAAAGGAGTATGTTGAAGGCCATTTGGAGTCGCCCGGGCAATTGGACACCGGGCTGTTAAGCATTACAATTGATAATAAAGTACTCGAAACATATACTGTAAACCTGAACATGGATTACAGAGGGAAAAAATACCAGTCCAGCTGTGTGTTTGCCGGCGATTCCTGTGCATATATGGACTATGGCGATACTATTGCTGTAAAACAAAGCATAAAAGACCACACATTGCTTTATTTCTATTCACCGTATAACCTTGTAAAGAGTATTCAAAAAAATATACGGACACTGCACCTGGTTAGTGCAAAAGACAAGCATTTCAAAATTTTGGGTTTTAATGACGCATATGGGAATAAATTCTATGTACGCTACAACCGGACTAAAAAAGAATTCACCGAACTATGGATGCCGGCCTATCATCCGATTTTGGGAGATTACTTCGAAACCGTGACTTACGAAGGTTATAGTTGTGATAAAGGATTTTGTTTTCCTTCAAAAATCACACATAAAACGGCGAATGGCATATACAGAACCCTGGAGGTATCAAGCATTCAATTCGACCCCAAAAACACTGAAAGGCCTTTCCAGGGAGAGATAGTCGAGATAGCAATGGATACTATTTCGAATCATTTATTTTTAATAAAGCTGCTTAACCTAAACAATAAGATGGTGGTCTCAAAACACCAAAATTATTTATCCGTGTATGATGCACCGGTAAATATTGAAGTATGCCGTCAGATCATCACTTATTTGCATGAAAAATTTCCGGACTATCCTGTAAAGTATTGTTTTATAAGCCACCATCACCCGGACCACGCCGGCGGTGTGGGCGCCTTTATGGAAACCGGCTGTCGTATTGTAACTACACCCGGTAATATTTCCTATTTCAATCGTTTATCCCGGGCCACCCATACGATGAAAGGCGACCGGATAAACAGGAAGAAAGCGGCCGGGCCATTTATCGACGACATTGCGCTGAACAAAAACAGGCTCTTTGACGACGGCGATTATCCTGTCGTAGCATACGAAATAGGCAATTCAACCGGGCATACCAACGAATACCTCCTTTTTTACTTTCCCCAAGACAAAGTGTTGTTTGCCGCCGACTTGGTGTTGTTTTATAAAAACGGCATTTATAGCCAGGGAGAACGGGCTTTTTCGGTATACAAGTTAATTGAAAGCGAAAAATTACCTGTAGAGCGCATTGTTACGGGATGGCCCTTGCACCATTTTAAGGACTACGGAACGGTGGAAGATATGAAAGCATGCCTGAAAGCAAAATACCCGGGATTGTGACCTGATTTCCTATGCGCCAGAAATTTCCTTTTTACAAGCAGTTGGATCAAATGGACTGCGGGCCAACCTGCCTGAAAATGATCACTACTTTCTACGGGAAAAACATATCACGTGAATACCTGAGAGAGAAAACGTTCATTACCAGGGAAGGCGTAAGCATGGCGGGCATATCGGAAGCGGCCGAGTCTGTTGGTTTACAAAGCCTGGTGTTATTGTCTAACTACGATATGCTCGTCGACGACATTCCGATGCCATGTATTGCACATTGGCGGCAGCGGCATTTTGTTGTGGTGTACAAAGCGGATCGGAAACATGTTTACGTAGCAGATCCGGCGTTCGGGTTGATCAAATACCTGAAGGAAGAATTCCTTAAAGGCTGGATTTCACAGCCAAACCCGGTTAAGGAAAATTCAGAAGGAATTCTTTTGGTAATGGAGCCCTCTTTGATATTCTATGATACGGAAAAAGGAGCGGCGGTAAAAAAAAGTTTTTCGTTTCTGTTGCCATTTATCAAGCCGCACAAAAGGCTTATTGTACAGTTGTTTGTCGGGCTGTTTATCGGCAGTGTTATTCAGCTGATTTTTCCGTTTTTGACACAGGCAATCGTCGATATCGGGATTGGGCAGCATAATCTGAATTTTATTCACCTTGTGTTGGTGGGACAGCTGGTTTTGTTTGTCTCACAGACGATGACAAACGCCTTGAGAAGCTGGTTGTTGCTACACATTACCAGTCGTATCAACATTTCATTAGTCTCTAACTTTCTGATTAAACTGATGCGTTTGCCCATTGCTTTTTTTGATACCAAAACAGTGGGCGATTTGCTACAAAGAATACAAGACAATTCCAGGATACAGAACTTTTTGTCTTCCTCTTCCCTGAATGTACTTTTTTCTTCTTTTAGTATCGTTATTTTTTCATCCGTACTGTATTATTACAGTTTCCTGATTTTTTTAATACTGGTTTTTTTTACGCTTCTAAACATAGTTTGGGTGGCACTTTTTCTTAAAAAAAGGGCCGTTTTGGATTATAAACGTTTTGATCAGGCGGCAGGCAATCAGAGTAGTACAATCCAATTGCTTAACGGCATGCAGGAAATAAAACTGAATAATTCAGAGAAGCGGAGAAGATGGGAATGGGAACTGATACAGGTGCGTTTATTCAAATTGTCCATAAAAAGCCTGTCTCTTTCACAATTGCAAGATATCGGAGGAAACTTTATCCTGCAACTCATGAGTATCCTGATTACATTTTTTGCAGCCAAGCAGGTACTCGATAATGATTTTTCACTGGGTACCATGCTTTCCATACAGTTTATTATCGGGCAGCTAAACGTACCCATAAATAGTTTCATCGGATTTATGCAGGCCTACCAGGATGCCAGAATTAGTCTGGAACGCCTGGCAGAAATCCATGACAAAGAAGATGAGGTGAAGGAGGGCGACAATCTTATAGACCAACTGCCGGCAGTTAAAGATATAGTATTTAAAGATGTGAGTTTCCGATATGGCGGAAG
>ERZ724526.175-NODE-175-length-36974-cov-7.187789_pt1 | contig 36974 bp, 26 predicted proteins | sample MGYA00376059_ERZ724526 | MGnify/ENA primary metagenome ERZ724526 (study PRJEB28724, sample SAMN07190883) | activated sludge metagenome | isolation source: activated sludge of sewage treatment plant in Hong Hong | place: Hong Kong | collected 2016-03-17 ...
AGAAGCTCAACCTGACAGAGGGTTATCCCGCAAAAGCGGGCACATGACCAGTGGCCACGAACTGTCCGTCGCCACCCTCGGGTTTGAAGGTAAATATCGGGATCAAGTCAATGCCGCCTTCTTCAGCAAGCGTGACTTCGGAAATCTCCATGACCCGATAAGCTCCGGCGGCAGTTCGTCCGACATGTACCGCGAGGTTCACTGCGTTTGCAAGTTCCTCGCGCAGTGCCTTACGACTCGGAGACTCACCGGATAGACGAGCCAGCGACTCGATACGACCAAGCGCCTCTCGGGCCGACGCAGCATCCACGCCGACCACAACGCCCTGCCCGCCCGCCAAGCAAGCAGCGACTTCGAACGCTTCGGGACCACGAACATCGGTGATGAGCAAGTGATCCGGGTGCATCCGCACCGCTTGGCCGATCACCTGTCGCATCTCAGGACCACGAGCGAACAGACCGATCCAAGCCGAGTTTGTACCCGACAGATCCAGCTCGCTCACCGGCTCGACGGTAATCACTCGCGCACCCGCAGCAGTCGCACCACCAAGCGCGCCGAGCATCACCAGACGACCATAGCCAGACACCAGGAGGTTTCGACGCTCCCGCATGCAGACTTCGAGAAACTCGGACATCGCCGCCGACAGCACGTTCTGGTTGACCAGATCCTGCAAGCGTCCGCCCGACTTGCGCACTCGCTTGAGCACCAGCGAAGGAACACGGGCCAGTGGTGGCAGCGCAGCCTGAAGCAGCACTCCGTTTTCCAGTCGAACTTCAAGCAGCGTCTGCTCGGTCTTGCCTGCAACCTTGCTGACCAGACGATGAATCGCGCGCTGAACCGCTGCTGGCGAGGTAAACAGCCGCTCGCTCAGGCTCTGTCCGGTACCGCGATCCACAAAGATCCGATCATGTCCAGCAACGGCCACTTCAAAAACGGTCTCGTCATTGAGCAGCTCGTCGAGCGGACCTGCGCCTGTCAGTTCTGCCAGCGCCTGCTTGGCCAGCGACTCGGAGTCTAGACCCAGCGGCAGCGGGAACACTTTTTCGGCGTGCTCTTTGACAACGCGCTCCAACCGGGACGACGCATCGTGAAGCTGTTCCGGCGACGCATTTTGCAGCGACAGCTGATCCAGCGCCTTGTTTACAACCTGGCTCAGCGCCTCAAAGTGACGACGACGCTGTGGATCATCGCTGGCAATGCTCGGAGGAGCAGCCGGACGAGCCGTGGCCGGAGCCGACGACGGACGAGGAAGCGGACGCGCAGCCCCAAGGGGCGATGCCGATCCAGCCGAAGATGGACGAGACAGCGCGGGACGCAGCGGCGAGGGAGCCGAGGCTGACGGTGGCGCAACCGGTGGTGGCGCAGCACTGACCGGAGGAGCCGCAGCGGGTGCCGACGGAGCATCACTGGACCCAGACGAAGCAGGAACGGGCGTATCTGCCGATGGAGACGCCGTCGCTGATGGCACAGGCATCTTCGGCGCGGGAGAGTCGCCGCCCATGACCGTCGCTTTGTCCGAGATGCGATCTTGCGGAACGATCGGTCGATCGAGTGGGCTCAGTGCGGGCTTGTCGCCGAACAGTCGCTGGGCCTTTTCATCACGAATCGCTTCATTCGAAACCGTCGGACGAATCGGCGCATCATCGAGCGCGGGTGGCTTCGTGGACGGACGAACTGAGAGTGGCGGAAGCGGCGGTCGCGACGAAGGACGCGCGCTGGCAGGTGGCGCGGGCGGAGCGGCTGGCGCTTCCGCCTTTTCATCGTCGCCCATCGCGTCTCCGCTCGGCATGTCCATGCTGGTTGGCTCAGCACGCAGCGGTATCGGCGGAAGCGGACGCGTACCACGCGGCGGAGGGGGCGGAGCTGGACGAGCAGCCCCGTCAGCACCACCAGCGCTCTCTAGATCTGCCGTCGAGCTGGTCGATGCACCAGTGCCTTCTTCAATCGTGACAATGAAGTCACCGACGTAGATTTTATCGGAGCCTTTGACGACGAGAGGGCCGGTGATCTTGCGTCCGTTGACGAACGTTCCGTTGGTGCTCTTGAGATCAACGACGATGAACTTGCCGTCCTTGAAGACGATGCGCGAGTGACGCTTGGAGATGTTGTTGCGAGGCAGGACGATGTCATTGCCAGCGACGCGACCGATGGTGATCTCCGGTCGGTCGAACTCCATTCGCTTTGTCTCGCCGCCCTTCTCACTAATCAGGATGGAGAACATCTCTCAGCACGCTCCTTGGAGATGGCCTTGCTCTCGAGCAAAAGCCGAACTGATTGCGCGATAACTTACCTTTTCCGACGCTGACAGGTCAAGCTCTTTTGCCATACAGAGACGCCCATTTATCCAGGCGAAGCCGTCGTGACGGAACATTCGTCCGCCCAAGCGGAAGGAAGACCGCATGCAACAGCTGACAAAGCCGCTAGAACTGTGAAGGCGCAATATGTTGCGACGATATCAAATTCTGGCTCTCGCTTGAATAGTTCCGACTTGATGTTGTGTCTGAACCTCATTGCATTACGCTGACCTACATCGGGTACAAAGACCCAGTTTGTCGTCTGAAGTCTCCCTGTCTGCGCAATATCTTGGCGTGCTATTCCGTAGTCTTATGAGGATTTTCCGCGCATTGGCGTTTGCCCACCTATTGCCGGGCATTGGTTCGGCAATTGCGACCCACTTTCCCCGCACGCTGGCCGCTGCGATCCTGTCCGCTGCCGTGTTGTGCGGTGGAACCAGCGGAGATGCACACGCCGCGCCAAAGTACTTTATAAAAATTCGCGATACCGAACTTGCACCCGGTGTCGACGCACAGGCTGCAAAAAATCTCTCTGCAGCGGCTTCTACAACGGCTACGACAGCGCCTGCGGCGGACGGGATACCGGACGGCGGCTCGGCGAGTTCGGACGCAGCGACCAAAGCAAGCAAGCCTCCGATCGGTGACATGGTAAAGAGCGTGCTCGTCGAGTCGCTGCGGAAACAGCCCGATGTGACGCTCGAGCTGGAAAGTCCGATCGCGGATACCGACGCGGTGAAGGCCGAGTGCAAGCGCAAAGGGCTGCGCTCATTTGAGTTTGCGGTGCGGGTGCTGCGGCTCGATCGCGGAGTCAAGCCACCGGCGGCGGGAAAGCGCTTTCGGCTGCTGGAACAGAACGTGAAGCTGTCGGTGGTGGGAACGACGTATCCAGAAGGACTGCTTGCAGTCGGTGGCGACGGTGAGTCAACGATTCAGATCGAGATCGGCGAGCGTGTGACACCGGGTCAAGAGCGCGAAGTGCTCGAAGAAGCGGTCAAAGATGCCGTCGAGCAAGCGGTCAAGCAAGGCATGATCAAGCTGTCGCAGCCTCGGAGCAAGCCCACGTCGGACAAGCGCAAACGATAGCGTCCAGCGACAGGACGAAGGCAGCGATTCCGCAGTCCGTCGCAGCGCTTTCTTGAACGCAGCTTGACCACACAGACGCAGCGGTGCTAAGCCGCTGGCCTAAACTCTCGGCGAGAGAGCGGAGGCCTCCTCAATGTCTTTTCGCGTTGGTGCAAGCAAAGCGTCGGAAGCGGAATCCCCGGAACACGAGCCGGAAGAGGAAATGAGCCCAAGCGAAGGAGCGGTCGCAAACCACGGTTTTCCGTCGCTCGTATCGTCTGGGGCAGCCAGTCCCAGCGACAGTCCAGAGCACGATCCCGACGAATAGATCAGCTCTGCGTCGACAGCAGCGCCGCCCCGCGCGCGATCATCTCTTCGGGCGCAGCCATGGTCACAGGTCGCAGCACCGCACACGACGCCACAAGGTCGGCGAGAAGCGGCAGACGTGCGCCACCACCTGAGAGCAGCACCGCATGAAGCTGCGAGGACTTGATCCGTGCTGAGCGCAGCGCGATCTCGATCACCTCCAGCGACTTGCGAAGCTCATCTTCGACGAGCAGTGCAAGCTGTTCGCTCGTCAGCTCAGCCACCAAGTCAACGGGCGTATCGACGAGAGTAATCAGTCCCGGCAGCCGAACCGTGACGGGCTCGCGCTCGCTGAGCTGACACTTGGCCCACTCTGCCGCGAGTCGAAGCCGAGCCAGCGTCTTTCGATGCGGCCAGACCGACAGACCATGCTCGCTCTGAAATGCGCGACCGAGGTGATCGGCCAGCCGCTCATCAATCAGATCGCTGCCGGTTGGACACTGCGCCGTCGATAGCACTGCAAAGCGACCGCTCTTTTGCGAAAGCAGCGTGACCTCGATGTGAAACGCGCCAATGTCGCAGATCAGGATCGCTTTGTCGTCGGGCAGCTCGCTTGGTTTCAGTCCATAAGCGCGCGCGATCGCCAGCGGCTCCAGCACCGTCTGTGCGCCACGAAAGCCCGCCAGTCGCGCCGCATCGATCATCGCTTGGTGCTGCTCTGGCGCGAAGTGACAAGGCACTGCGATCGTCGCTGCTTGCACGGAATGACCGAGCCGCTCCTCGGAAAGCTCTTTGAGCTGGCTCAGCACCACCGCACACAGCTCCGTCGCAGAAAAGCGCTTCCGATCCAGCTCAAGGCGCTGAGAAGTACCAAGATGTCGTCGAAGATTCGACGCAGATCGCTCTGGCCACAGCAGAAGCTGGCGTCGCGCACTATCGCCAACGTGCAGTGCGCCTTCGCGATCGAGCCCAACCACCGAGGGAATGAAGCGATGACCGGTCAGCGTCTCCAACAGGATGCACTGATCGCCATCGACCCACGCCGCACGCGCACAGGTCGGGCCCAAGTCGATGCCGATGCGGGAAACCGCCATCAGAACAGGACGAAGCGCTTGGACGAAGCGCTTAGAGGATCTCGACGCCCGTGGCGACCAAGGCCAGCGTGTGCTGAGGCGCAGTCACCTTGCGAGCCGTCTCGCCTTCCTTGACTGCATCTTGGGCGTAGTGCTGCGCTTCAGCAGCGGAGATCGTCTTGGCAGCAAAGTGGCCTTCGACGGTGGCCGTCTTGCCCATGCAGTCTTTGGGGACGAAGAAGCCGTAGTCCTTGAACGAAATCCGTACCGACTGACCCTGGGGATCGCCGGTGCTCAAGGTCATCCAGCAGCCCTTTTTCTGACAGACGCCGGACACCTTGCCGGTCACTTTGATGTCTTTGTCGTTGTACTTAAGCGGATCAGCGATCACGTCTTGAGCGGCAATCGCAGCGACGGCAGACAGTGGCTCACCGAACTTGCCGGGCGCAGCAGCCGGCGTCGGCTCCGCAGCCGGAGCAGGCGCAGCAGCAATCGTTGGGATCGCGGGCTTGGCGGGCTCGCTCGCAGCGGAGGCCGGAGCCGCAGGCTTGTTGCAGGCCACACAAAGCGCGGTCAGCGCAGCAAAGGCAAAAGCACGAGCAATCGTCGGACGCATGCCGCCAAGCAAGCCCGCTCCATCGCGATCTGTCAAGAGTGCTCGGCCAACCAGCGAGGAACTGATCCATTTTGGCGCAGTTTCAGCATCCTGGCACAGCGTGGGTGATCCAGCTTGATGCATGAAGACCGCGTCTTTTGCCGCTACGTCCGCAGCGTGACGAGCCCAGAATCCGCAATCTTCAGGCGGAAACGCAGACCAAACGGGTCGATCGGATGGTGCGCTCGCGCGTCCTTGGCACGCCGACTGCATTGAAGCCGCGTGTCAACCTTCGACAAGGACTGTGGATCATGTTCTCCGTCACGTTTTGGGGTGTTCGTGGTTCGATCGCAACGCCGGGTCCAGATACCGCGCAAGTGGGCGGCAATACGTCGTGCGTCGAGGTGGTCTGTGGTCAAAAGCGAATCGTGCTCGATACCGGCACGGGAATGCGGCTGTTTGGACAGAAGCTGACAAAAGAGCTGCGTACCGGCCAGCTTCCCGTCGCGGATCTGACGGTGCTGTATAGCCATCTGCACTGGGATCACCTGCAAGGGCTGCCGTTCTTTGCGCCGCTGTATTCTCCGTCGAGCACGCTGCGCTTTTTTGGACCCAAAGGTGTCGAGCGCGCGCTGCGAACGCAGATGGGTGAGCCAGGCTTTCCGGTGAGGCTCGACGATGTTCCGTCGAAGCTTCTGTTCCGCGAGCTGTGTGAAGGCATGCGCGTCGATCTGAGCGACGATCTGAGCATCACCTGCGCACGACTGAATCATCCCGGTGGCGTGCTGGCGTATCGCATCGACTATCAAGGGCGATCGCTGGTGTATGCGACGGACACCGAGCACTACAGCGTGCCCGATCCGAAGCTGGTTCGGCTGGCGAGCGGCGCGGATCTGCTGATCTACGACGCACAGTACGATGACGCGGAATATTCGGGCGAAGTGGGTGGGGTTCCGCGAACTGGCTGGGGTCACAGCACCTTTTCGGAAGGAATTCGCGTCGCCAACGCAGCCGGAGTCGGACGCTTGGCGCTGTTTCATCACGATCCCAGCCACAGCGATGATCACGTCGCTGCGATCGAAGCCAGTGCCCAGAAGATCCGCCCGGGAACGTTCGCGTGTCGGGAAGGACAGAGCCTTGCGATCGCCAGCGCGATGTCGAGTGGTGCTCGAGTGGCGGTCGCCGCATGAATGGGTTTTTGATACCGTTTGTGGCGATGCCCAAGCAGTCTCGGCTCGCTCATCAGTCGGAATCAGACCGCATGTCAGGTGGTGTCGATCGTCGCTCGGTGCTGCTCGCGCTGCTGGAGCTGATTCGCACCGAAGTGGATCTGGATACGCTGCTGCGACGGGTGGTTGATCTGCTGGCGCAGGCGATGGATGCCGATCGGGCGACGCTGTTTCTCATCGACAAGCAGAGCGGTGAGCTGGTGTCCAAAGCAGCGCATCTGCCGGAGCTACCTGAAATTCGTCTTCGCAGCGGTCAAGGCATTGCCGGGCTGGTGGCGCAGACGCAGCGTCCAGTGATTCAGTCGCACGCCGACGATCATCCGCGCTTTGCGGCGAGCATCGATCGGCTGACGGGCTATAAAACGGTGACGGTGCTGGCGGTTCCGGTGCTCGGGGATGACTCGAAGTCGGGAAAAGAGCTGCTGGGCGTCATCGAGGTGCTCAACAAGCAGCGCGGCAGCTTCGATGAAGACGATCGCGATCTGCTGTGTGAGCTGGCCGACGAGGTAGCGACGGCGCTCAACCAGACCCAGCTTCCCGAGCGGGTCACGATGAAGACCCCGGAGCGCTATCACCGCATCATCGGAACGTCGACGGTGATGCAGCGCGTCTATGAAATCATCGGACGAGCAGCAGCAACCACAGCGACGGTGCTGATTCGCGGCGAGTCGGGCACTGGCAAAGAGCTGGCGGCACGAGCGATCCACTTCAACTCGCAGCGCGCACGCGGACCGTTTGTGAAGATCGACTGCACATCGATTCCCGAAGGACTGATGGAGTCCGAGCTGTTCGGTCACGAGCGCGGTGCGTTTACCGGGGCGGAGCAGCGCGTGCTCGGAAAAGCCGAGCTGGCCGATGGTGGAACGCTGTTTCTCGACGAAATTGGCGATCTAAAAGGCAGCCTGCAAGGAAAGCTGCTGCGCCTGCTGCAAGATCGCGAGTTCGAGCGTGTCGGCGGACGAAAGACGCTGTCGGTGGATGTTCGGATCGTCGCGGCCACCAATCGCCCGCTCGAAGCGTGGGTGGATTCGGGACAGTTTCGCGCCGATCTGTACTATCGCTTGAAGGTGATTGAGCTGGCGATGCCGTCGCTGCGCGAGCGTGGTGGCGATGACATTGAGCGGCTCGGACAGCACTTTGTGAAGCTGTACGCGCAGAAACACAACAAGCTGATTCGCGGGCTGTCGACGGATGCGCTCCTGCGGCTGCGATCACACCTGTGGCCGGGCAACATTCGCGAGCTGGAGCACTGCATCGAGAGCGCGGTGGCGCTGTGTCCGGGCTCGGACATCACGTCGTCGGATTTGCCGCTTCCATCGTCTCTGAATGGCTCGATCAAGCTCCTTCAATCCGACGGAAAGTCAGTGGATGGAAAGGCGATCGGCGCAAGCTCGTCGGGGCTACAGCTGCCAGATGGTCTGTCGCTGGCCGACGTGGAGCAGCGCTACATCCGTCACACACTCGATCGCTTTGCGGGCAATCGATCGGAAGCGGCGCGCGCGCTCGGCATCGGACGAAATACGCTCTTGCGGAAGCTAAAAGAAGAGTAGCGACGGAAGTGCTTACGGAAAGACCACGCTGACCGTCGAGACGAACGAATTTGGCGACACCGCGCACTGGGCATAGCAGCGCAGGACACCGCCCGTCGGACGAGCAGCCTGAAGCAGCGAGTAGATTGTCCCAAGTCCGACGACGTGACGACGATCGCGCTCGCGCTTGATCTCGGCCAAAAACGTCTGCGCGTCGCCCATCAGCACCGGCTTGAGCGTCTGACGATCGCGACGCTCGAGCGAGTCTCGATCTTCGTCGGTGATCGCTTGCGGATCGCCAAACCGTGGTCCCACATGCGCCAGATCGGCAAGACCCAGCCACAGCACGCGCGCACCGTCTGACTGACGCTGTCCCACTCGGTTTTGCAAAAGGGCAATCACATCGTCGAGCAGCCTCGGTCCAGATACTTCGTGTTCGCGCTGCGGAGCGATCGCCGCAAACTCATGCAGCGAGCCGCTCAGGATCGGAACCACCTTCGGCTCGATGTCGTGAAGTCCGCGTCGCTTGCGCTCATCGAGGATGAAGCGCAGCCACAGCACCGCCAGCTCCAGCGAGTGCTCGTTGCGATGGTGAAACTCGTCGCGCACCACCAGCTCACCCAGCTCGGAGCCAACCGCCGTCGCATCCGCGATCACCTGATCGACCAGCGCTTCGTCGGTCTGGAGTCCGCCAAGCGGCGTCTGATAGTGCTTTTTGGTAAACGTCAGCGTCGGATCGGCGGCACTGTGATCGCAGCCAAACAGCACGATCAGCGTCGGAAACTCTGTCGCTTCGAGCAGCGGCTTGAGCGCCCACGCATAGGCAGGACCACCGCTCTTCAGCTCGACGCTCGGCAGCAGGATCGCGCGCGGCGTCCGTGCCTCGCTCTTGGCTTCGGTAAGACCCGGACCGTTGGGCGGCGAAAACGCAGTGTGCAGCGACTGCGAAAGCTCTTCGACGCTGAGCGGATAGTGAATGCCCGCACCACGCGGCGCACGCTCGGGATTTTTGGCAAAGTCCGCGAACACCTTGGCGCAGTGCAGACGGAAGTTGGTCGAATCCAGCAGCAGCGCATCGTCGAGCTTCTTGAGCAGCGACTCCAGCGCATCCGCCGTCAGTGCTCGACGATAGCGCGCGGTAAACTCGGCGACGATCTCGGCGCGCGTCCGCGTTCCATCGCATAGCTCGATGACGGCAGCCCCCAGCGGCGGCAGCGTCACCGGAGCAGGCGCCATTCCCGACGGATCGTACAGCGCGAGCAGCTTTTGACCGCCCGGTCCGTCCACCGGAAACGCTTCGAGCGGACGCAGCATCGGACGCTCTTCGCTCGGCTCGACCGCCTCTTCTTCATCAGCAGCTGGAACACCGTCGACAGCAGCCAGTCCATCGGTCGCACTGACGTCAGCAACTGACGTCGCAGCAGCGGGCCCCGTGCCTAGATCATTCTGATCATTCTGATCATTAGAGGATACAGACATGGCCCACAGTATAACCTCAGCGGATTCATCATTTCGCGGATTCATCAATCATACGCACATGTATTCAGGCGTATGACGATGTAGAAGCTGCGCCCCTAGCGCGATACAAATCAGGAGCCCTTCGCACATACACACAAATCACAGCACAGTCAAAATATACGACATTCTTTATCCGACATTGACACTGTGAAATTGGCGCTTTTTCGGATCTCAATAAATCGGTCAAAAAATCGACATCTTCGACGGTATTATAGCTTTCAAGTCGGCACACACCGGGGCACAGACTGGGTGACAATGTATGACCATGGGATCTCTATGAAAACGCTATTGAATTGTCCGACGAGATGGCACACATTTGGTACATATCTGCCAGTATTTAAAACCAGTTTTCTTTTGCGGTAAAATAGCAGATCGTAGACACTGGTTACTCAAGGCTGCTTAGCGACAAGCTCACCGATTGTGGTGGGATGGAAACGCGGCCTTGCCTCAAGAGAACAGCCACAAGGTCGTTTCATGGCCGACCAGCGAATCGGAAATTACCGGATAGTGCGCAAGCTTGGCGAAGGTGGAATGGGCGTCGTCTTCGAAGCCATCCACGAGCTCATCAATCGTCGAGCCGCCATCAAGGTGCTTCACGCCGACTTCTCTCGGAATCCCGAGATGGCAACGCGCTTCCTCAACGAGGCACGCGCCGCCAACATCGTGCAGCATCCGGGCATCGTCAACATCTTCGAGTTTGACCGTTTGCCCGACGGCAGCGCCTACATCGTCATGGATTACCTCGACGGTGATTCGTTGACGCAGCGGCTTCAGCGCATGGGTGGCCGGATGGAGCCAGGACCGGCGCTGTCCCTGATCCTGCAAGTTGCGGAAGCGCTCACCGCCGCTCACTCGAAGGGCGTGATCCATCGCGACCTCAAGCCGGACAACATCATGATTGTCCAGGATCAGGGCGACGCGAGCCGCGAGCAGATCAAGATCCTCGACTTCGGCATCGCCAAAATGGCCGAGTCCCAGGGCATGGGTCCGTCGCTGGCGAAGACGCAAGTCGGCGTTCCGATGGGCACGCCGCTCTACATGGCGCCCGAGCAGTGGAAGGGCGCAAGCGAAGTCGAGGACAAGGCGGACGTCTACTCGCTCGCGGTCATCATGTACGAGATGCTGTCGGGGCAGCCGCCGTTTATCGCAAACTCCGGCAGCGAGGTCATGGCGCTGCACATCCTGGCGACGCCGCGTCCTCTCAATGAGCTGGCACCGAATGTGCCGCCCGAAGTAAACGATCTGATTCATCAGATGCTGTCGAAGGTGCCCGCCGATCGTCCGTCGATCGCGAACGTCACCCGAGAGCTTCGTCGCATCCTCGGGATCAACACCGAGATGAGCCTTCCGGGCCAGCCAGTTCCTTCTTCTGGTGGACCTGGCATGCCGAGCGGCCCGATGCGCACCACGCAGCGTCCGCCTGGCATTCGCACGTCGCAGATCGGTCTTCGTCAGACCGGCGCAGGTGCCCAAGGTCCGCTCCAGTCGGGCGGCACCGCGAACCTGGCCGGAACATCGCTCAGGCGCTCTTTGGCTGGACTTGGTGTTCAGTCGCAGGCCGGTGGAGCGTCTGATCCAGCTCAAGACCCAGCAGGTAACTCTCAAAACGCCATGCAGAACCCAGCGCCCGCACAGAGTCCCAAGTGGCAAAAGTTCGCGCTCATCGGGGTCATCGGCCTTGTGGTCGCCGCCGGTGGAGCGCTCGCCGTCAAGCTGACTGGTTCGCCGCCGGTCGATAAGCCGACCGATCCAGCGGACGTCAAGCCCGTCGTCAAGGGTCCCGAGACGCCCGGTCGCTTCTGGGCGGATGTCCCGAGCGGTACCACGCAGGTGCTGCAAGACATGTGGGGCACGGGTCCGTCGAGCCTGTGGGCAGTCGGCAAAAACGGCACGCTGCTGCGCTGGAACGGCACGGCATGGTCCGCCGCTGAGCTTCCGGCGAACGCCAGCAAGACGTACTTGAACGCGATCTGGGGCAGCTCTGCCGAAGACGTGTGGGTGGTTGGCAAAGAAGGCGTCATCATCCACTTCGACGGAAACAAGTGGAACGAAGTTCCGTCTGGTGCCCGCGAAGGACTCAAGAAGGTCTGGGGTCTTGCCAAGGACAATGCGTGGGCCGTCGGTGAAAACGGCGTCATCCTGCACTGGAATGGCAACGACTGGAGCCCGACGCCGAGCGGCATGGACACCGAGCTTCGCGGCATCTGGGGCAGCGCCGCCAACGACATCTGGGCCGTCGGTGGCTCGGATGCTTCAGACGGTATCATCCTGCGCTGGGACGGAACCAAGTGGGCAACCTACGGTCACGTCGAAGCCCGTCTGAACTCCCTGTGGGGACACTCGGCCAAGGACATCTGGGCCGTCGGTGGTCGTCCCGGTCCCGAAGGAACCGTCCATCACTGGAACGGTTCGGCCTGGCTGCAAGAGCGCATTCCGCGCGTCCCGTGGCTGAACGCCATCTGGGGATCGAGCCCGCACGACATTTGGGTCATCGGCGACAGCGGCGCGATCCTGCACTTTAACGGCACGCAGTGGGCTGAGTCGATCAGCGGCACGACGGAAACATTCAAGAGCGTCTTCGGCAGCGGTCCCAACGATGTCTGGACCGTCGGCTTCAAGGGCGTCATCCGTCACTTCAGCGGCAAGACGTGGTCGGTTGTTCCCGTCACGAGCATCACGCAGAGCCTCGATCACGTCTTCGGAAGCAGCCAAAACGATGTCTGGGGCGTCGGCAAGGCCGGAACCATCGTCCACTGGGACGGCAAGCTCTGGAACACCGTCCCGAGCGGCACCACCAGCGATCTGCACGGCGTCTCGGGCAGCGGTCCGTCGAACCTGTGGGTCTGCGGCGACAAAGGCACGCTGCTGCACTATACCGGCACGGCGTGGGAACCCGTCCAAAGCGGTGTCGCGGGCAACCTCAATGCGATGTTCGCTCTCGACGCACAGGACATCTGGGCGGTGGGCGAAAAAGGAACCTCACTGCACTACGACGGCAAGTCCTGGACTTCGCTGGCCACCACCGTCGATACGAACCTGCACTCGGTGTTCGGATTCGATCGCAAAGACATCTGGGCAGGTGGCGATCAGAGCACGATCGTTCGCTACAACGGCTCGGCGTGGGCCAAGGTCACCTACGACGTTCCGCAGCCGCCGCGCACCATCCACACCATGTTCGGCTCGCGCCCGGACTCGCTGTGGGCGGGCGGTCAGAAGGGTCTCATCCTGTACTACAACGGCAAGGCCTGGGCTGCGTCGCCAAGTGGTACGTCGGAAGACATCAACTCGATCTTCGGCAACGGTCCGTTTGACGTGTGGGCCGTGGGCTCGGGCGGCGTCATCCTGCACTGGAGCGGCGGCACGTCGTGGAGCAAGGTCCTGTCCCCGACGAAGAAGACCCTGTCCGGCATCTGGAGCAGCCGTCCCGGTGACATGTGGGCCGTCGGTCAGTTCGGCCTGATCCTGCACTAAACCGCCTGTTTGTCGCGTCGCGGACTCCTTCCAGCGGCGCTGACTCCCCCACCCGTCCCCGTTAGCGTCGAAACAAGTTCGGAACCACCAGCAGCGCATCGTGACGGGCCGACACCGCAATCACCTCAGGCCGATCGTCATGATCCAGGTCAGCGACTTGTAGCGACGACACCGCTGTGCCGAGCGCTCGCTCGGTCCGTGGCGCCAAAAACCCATCGCTGCCTTGCATCACGCGGAGCACACCGTCGGACGCAACCACCAGCAGCTCCGCAAGTCCATCGCCATCGAGATCGGACGTCACACCCGTCACTTGCGTCGCGGTGTCCGCAGATACAGCGGGCAAGAGCGCGACTTCTCCACAAGCGAACGTGAAGCCCGCCCCAGGAATGGCCCGAATCACGCGCAGAAGCCCCAAGGAGCCATCAAACACCAGCAGGCCAGGCAGCAAGCCCTTCCAGCCCGAAACCAGCCAAGGGCCCAGCGGATGCGTAAACTGAGGCCCTGCCCCACAGCCCGACCACACCGCTTGACCTGTCTGTCCCCACACGAGCAGCCGATCGGACAGCAGCACCGCCAGCTCCGGTCGATGATCGCCGTTTAGATCGTCATGCAAGAGCTGAAGCGGCGACGAGGGAATCACGTAGCGACCGGCTCTTCGCAGGCTCGTATCGGCAGCCTGAAAGACCTCGATCGACGCAGCTTCCCCGACGAGCACATCGTCTAGACCATCTTCATCGACATCTGCCGACAGCAGCGCCTGCGCCGGAGCGGTCAGCGCCGTCTGATCCGTCATCGTCCAGGTTCCGTCGCTCGCCAGCGAAAAGCGAACCAAGTCCGACGCAGCGCGCACAAGCTTGGGCGGTCCCGCGCCCTGCGTTTGCACCGTCCACAGCGGCACCGACGATGCCAGCGTCTGACAGCGAGGTGACTGTAGCGAGCCGTCTCCGTTTCCCAAAAACAGGCAGAGCGTTCGACCGTCGCGCGCCTGACTGACCACATCGATGTGGGTGTCTGCGTTGAAGTCTCCGACGGCGATCGTCGCTAGCTCTGGCTGCGGATACTGGCGAACGTCCCCGAGCCCGAGCGATCCCACCACATGCTCTGCGTGACAGCCACACAGCCCCGCCACAAGCAGCCAGGCAAGGGGCCCGCGCTGCGATCGCCTCCGCATCTGCTAGCTCAGCCCGTGCTGCGACAGCTTTTCCAAAAGCGGAATGTCCGCCGGCAGCACCGGACGACGCAGCAGCTCTGATCTGGGCACAAAGCACACCTGCGCGACCTCTTTGGCCGACGGCTCCCCGAGAAGCTCACAGCGATACACAAGCATCAGCAGATCGAAGTCGGGATAGGCAAACGACACGACGTCGTAGATCGAGCGAACGCGCACCTCAACGTCCAGCTCCTCGCGGACCTCGCGAATGAGCGCCGCTTCGGGAGACTCACCCGGCTCGATCTTGCCGCCGGGAAGCTCCCACAGACCGGGCATCGACTGGTTCGGTCCGCGCAGGCTCAGCAGGATCGCTCCGTCGGACAAACGATCGATGAGCGCCGCCACGACGGTCTTGCGCGGACGCGGCACCTTTGTCGCCGACGGGACATTCGACAACAGCGGTGCAGCACTCGGCGCGGAAACCGGCGGACTCGCACTCGGCGGAATCTTCCCGAGCACCGGCAAGCGCTTGAGCACCAAGTTGGCCGATCCCGAGCGAAATCCTTCGAGATCAACCGTCACATACAAAAACCCGGCTTGCTTGCCCGCTTCGACGATCTGCTTGGACAGACGCACCGCTTCCGGCAGCAGCTCGGGCATCAGCTCGACGCGCGCCATCGCCGGTTTTTGCGCATTCGGATCACCAGGCAGCGACGGAAGCTCATGAAATCGAACGCGAAGCTGCGCAAAGCCCAGATCGTACAGCGCCTGCTCGAACCGATCGACCATCCGCAAGCGCTCTTCGGTCAGCGTCGTTCCATACGGAAACCGCGACGACAGACACGCCAGCTGCGGCTTGTTCCACACCGGCAAGCCCAGGTGTCGCGCCAGCTCTCGCACGTCCGCTTTGCTCAGGCCCGCTTCGACGAGAGGCTGCTTGGCTCCACGCTCTTTGGCCGCAATCAGTCCCGGTCGGTGATCGCCCAGGTCATCCAGGTTCGTCCCGAGCAGAATGTGTCGCAGCCCGAGTCGCTCTCGCGTCGGCTCCGCCAGATCGAACAGCTCGGACTTGCAGTGATAGCAGCGATTGCTCGGGTTTTGGGCAAAGCCGGGCCGAGACAGCTCATTCGAGCGCACCGGCTCATAGCGAACTTGAAGCTGACGAGCGATCGCCGCTGCTGACTCGATCTCACGCTCCGCCATGGTCTCAGACACGGCGGTAAATGCGACGGCAGCATCAGCCAGCTCGTCGGCAGCAACCTTCAGGACCAGCGCCGAATCGACACCGCCCGAAAAGGCAACCAGCGACGGACCGTAACCAGAAATGACGCGACGAAGCAGCGCCAGCTTGTCAGCCAGCGCAGTCGAAAGGGTCGATCCCGCCGAAGAGGAACCGACGGAAGGCAAGGTAGATCCATCCATGACAGAGTTAGGAGCGACGGACATGGCCTTTGGGTTTACCTCCTCCGCGACCGCCGCGCACGTCCGAGCGATCGCTGGGACCACTGCTGCGCGACGAGCCAGCACTTCCTGACGAGCTACGACGTACCGGCTTGGCAGAACCCTCGCTCGCTCGCTTAGCCGTCGGCTTCGCGGGTCCACTGCTTCCTCGCTTGCTCGTCGGCTTCGCGGGTCCACTGCTTCCTCGCTTGCTCGTCGGCTTCGATGGCCCGTCGCTCGCTCGTCGGGCAACGGGCTTGGCGGGCTCAAATCCTCCGCTTCCTCGCTTGCTCGTCGGCTTCGCGGGTCCACTGCTTCCTCGCTTGCTCGTCGGCTTCGCGGGTCCGTCGCTCGCTCGTCGGGCAACGGGCTTGGCGGGCTCAAATCCTCCGCGTCGATCGCCCGATCGCTTGGCATCGCTTTCCGTTGCTGGCGCACTTGGTGCAGCGCTCGAATCCTTGCTGGCTCGAACTGGCACCCGCGTATCTTTTCCGAAGCCACGCCAGGCAAAGACCGTGACCTCTTCGCGATCGTGATAGAGCTGACGCATCTTGATGCCGGTCCAGCCGCCGGTGGCCAGGATCTCGCGAATGCGACCGACCATCTCGACGCGCTTTTTCATCGGCAGCTTGAAGTTGGCGATCAAAAACTGCGCCCAGCGATGACGACCCCAGCGAGCGAGCAGCGCCGCGACCTCCAGCGGTCGATACGCCATATCGCAGACCGCCCAGTCGGCGGGAATCTCCGGCGCGAACGAAAACGCGTTCATCCGCAGGTGTTCGACCCGACGAGCGATCTCTGGAGCCAGCCGACCTGGGTCGATCGCCACAACGTGACAGCGACGATCGACCAGCACTTGGCTCCAGCCGCCTGGCGCAGCACCGAGATCGACGCAGACTTCCCCCGGCGCGGGCGTATGACCACACCAGGCCAGCGCTTCTTCCAGCTTGCGAGCCGATCGCGACGGAGCATCCTTGGGCTTGCGAAACCGCTGCCGACCACCGGGAAACAGGCTCTGCGCTTTGATCGCTGGAATCACACCGACCGCAACCTGATCGCTCGATAGAAAGCAGGCTTGAACGATCTGACCGCCAGCTTGAACGGCAGCTTCTCCGTCGGACAGAATATCTACCCCAGCGCCACGCAGCACTTCAACCAGCGCGGACTTGAGCGCTTCGGCACGGGCCGACAGCGTGTTGCCCGCGTCGGAGTCAGGCGCAAAGACGTGAACCACGACCGGACGCTTGATCCGCGACAGCGCAGCCTGAGCGATCGCTCGTGGCTCTGGCGGAAGCACCGTCGCGACGGGAATTCCTTGGCGAACGAAGGTAAGCAGGACCTCTTGTTTGGGCTGCGTCGACGAGCGAACCAGCGCGGGCTGAATCGCTTCACCTTGGACACGGTAGAGCGCGAGTTCTTCGCACACATCGTGCTCGGCGCCTTGCCGACACAACCAAAGCCAGTCGCCTGAGCGAACGGGAGCCTGAGAAAATGCCACGTTTGACAGCTCTTCCCGAGCGGTACGACGATGGCGAGATAAGGAGTGTTCGGAGCGCTGTAGCATGGAGCCTCGATTGGCGGCAGCATAGTAGAAAAGGTCGCGCTGGGAAGCCCCCACGAAGGCCTTGGCATCTCACGAAAGAGCTAAGGAGGAACCCTCAATGCGTCGGATGGCGTTTGGCTTCGCCTTTCTATGGCTGGCACTGGCGTTTTGTGTGCGGCTCTACGATCTGCGCAAGCCTCAGGTCTATCTGTCGGCGATGACCGGCGGGCAGAAGGGGATGTTTGCGACCGTGGCGTGGCTGCAAGGCACCTTGCCGTGGAAGATCGGTCCCGACAAGGCCCATGGTCGGCTGATGGTCGTCGACACGAGCATTGAGGGCAAGATCTTGCGCTACGCCAGCTTGTCGCTGCCCAAAGACTGGCTCGACTGTCGGCTGTGGCTCGAAGAAGGGCCGGATGTGCTTCAGGCGGTGGCGCACTGCCCAGGACACGGCGCGCTGAAGCTGACCGCGTCGGGACAGAGCCTGCCAGGACTGGGACCGGACAATCGGCCCGCAGCGCTGGATCGCGTCGCACCGCTGACTTGGGTTGAGCCCGAGCGCGTGGTCAGTGCGGTTCATCGTCGCGAAGCGGCGCCGAGTCATCCCGTGCTGCTCATCCTGGGACTGCTGGCGATGGCACCGCTTGGACTTGGCGCGTATCGCAGCTACGAGCAGGTTCGACGACTGCGCGGCAAGCCCGTGCTCGAAGGTGTGATGGAAGAAACGGACAAAGGCTCGCTGACGATTCGTTCCGGTGAGCGTCGCGTCACGGTCTTCGTCGAAGAAGGCGAAGTGCTGTCGATCGGGCTCCACGGTGCGGCCAAAGCCGGTGATGCCATGGCCGTCGAAGGTCTGCGCGCTGCGATCCAAGGCGATGTCGAACACCAAAAAGATCCAGCCTTCCGAGGCGGTGAGACGATGCGGCTGCGCAAAGGTGCGATCCTCGTCGTCGGAGATCTGCTGAGCGAAGCGCGTCATCGGCTGCTCGGCACGGTCGCGATTGACATGGTCCTCGCTGGCATCGGTATCGTCATGGCCACCATCGTAGCCCTCGGCTGGGGCTTCTAACCTTCATCCAGAGCGAACATGGCCTTGTTTCCCTTCTCTTTCTCTCGTCACGCGCGATCCCTTCACACCATCCACACGCTGACCTTGATCGGTGCGCTGATCGTCGGTCTTGGCCCGTGGGCGACGAAAACAGCGCATGCCGACATCGCGAAGCCCAAAGACATCCCGTCGGACAGCTTTTCGGGCGTCCAGCGCATCGTTGCCATCGGTGATGTCCATGGCGACTACGATCGCTTTGTCGCAACGCTCAAGCTGTGCCGAATCATCGACGACAAAGGCAGCTGGATCGCGGGCAAGACGCACCTGGTGCAGACCGGCGATGTGCTCGATCGCGGGCCCGATTCCAAAAAGGTGATGGATCTACTGATCCAGCTGGAAGACCAAGCGAGCAAAGCGGCGGGCAAGGTTCACGCGCTCATCGGCAACCATGAATACATGACGATCGCGGGTGATTTGCGCTATGTCTCCGACGGAGAACTCGCTGCGTTTGGCGACGGTCCACGCATCACGCCGGTCGGTCGCGAGCCCGCTTGCAGCGTCGAAAAGTACCGCGCCGCATTCAGTCCACAGAGCAAGTACGGTCGCTGGCTGATGTCGCACAACGCGATCGTGAAGGTGAACGACACGCTGTTTATGCACGGAGGCTTGAGCCCTCGCTACGTTCGACGCAAGCTCAGTGACTTAAACCAAGCGGTGCGCAGCGAGCTTCAGCGTCCCTCACCCGGCAGCTTTGGCGTGGGCAGCGATCCCGAAGGTCCGCTGTGGTTTCGCGGCCTCGCGGAGTCACTTCAAGATCAGGTGACGCAGGCGTACCTCAAAGAGCTGGCCGAGGCCCAAGGTGCGCAGCGAATCGTAATGGGTCATACGATTCAGGACAAAGGCATCTCCCTGCGAGCGGGCGGCAAGATCGCGCTCATTGACGTGGGCATGTCGCGCTGGACCATCGGTGGCGCGCCCTCGTGCTTGCAGATCGAGCGCACCGGCCCAGCGGATCAGCTCACCGTGCTGCGCTAGCAAGTCCAAAAGACGCGTCGATGCAGCCCAGCCAGTCCGTCGCAGGACTTACGGCTGGAACTCGTCTTCGCCGGGAATCGAGGAGCTGCTGGCCTGCTGCTCCGCGCGACCGGCGGACAGCTCGGCGGTGGTCTTGCGCAGCCGCTCGGTCAGCACCTGCACAAACGACCACAAGAGCTTCACCGCCAGCGGCGATTCCTTGCGCAGGATTTCGTAGAAGTCGCGACGACGCAGCGCCAGCAGTCGCGTCGGTTCCTCTGCCGTGGTTGACGCCGAGCGCGTCGCACGATCGACCAGCGCCATCTCGCCAAAGTGCGCGCCTTTGCCAATCACGGTCAGCGCCACGTTGTCTTTGTGAACCCGCACCCGTCCGCTCAGGATCACGAACAGCTCTTCACCGGGCTCGCGCTCGCGGAAGATCGTCTCTCCCGCACCGACTTCCAGCACGCTCGTCAGGTTCAGCACCCGAATGACCTCTTTGTAGGTCAGGTGCTTAAACAGCGGCATTCCTTTTAGCACCGAGACCTTGTTCGCCAGCTCGCTGATGAGCGCTGTCGACTGGCCCGGATCCGAAGATTCGACCCGCACCACCACCGCCGTGATGTTGTCGTGTCCACCGCCTGAGTTTGCGAGCGCAATGAAGTCCTTGGGAGACTCTGTGATGTCGGTTCCGCCCAGGATCTCTTTGACATCACGCTCTTTGAGATACGCGTGTAGTCCGTCCGAACACAGCAGGAACTGATCACCTGGCAGAACTTCAAAATCGAACGTGTCTGCTTCCACCGTTTCGTACGCACCAATCGCGCGCGTGACCGCGTTTTTGTACTTCGCGTACGGAGACCCTTCGATCTCTTCTCGCTTGAGCTTTCCGCGACGGACCAGCTCGTTGAGCAGAGAGTGATCTTCGGTGATCTGATGAACCTGACTTTGGCGCAGCAGATAGATTCGGGAATCCCCCACATGTGCGATAAAGCCGCGATTCCCAACCAGCAGCAGACAGCTACATGTGGTTCCCATTCCGCGCTTATCGGAGTCTTCCTGCGCGCGCCGAAACACCTCTGCGGAAGCGGACTGGATCGCGTGCTCTAGGACTCCCAAGATCTCTTGGCGTGCCGTCCCAGAGTCTGCTTGATCGCGATGTCTTTCGATCACATCCGCGTTGTCCCGAACGGTCTTGCACACCGCATGAACAGCGATCTGGGAAGCGACTTCTCCGGCGGCGTGACCACCCATTCCGTCCGCCACCACGAACAGAGAAAGACGCGGATCAACGAGGTAGTTGTCCTCATTGTGATCGCGCTGACGTCCAATGTCCGTCGCTGCGTAGAACTTAATCTCCAACAGGCTCTTGGTACGGTCAGGCACGATGTTTTGCTCGTCGGTGGTTTCTGTTCTGGACGTCTGACGCCGCATGCTGGACCCACAAGGAATCACAGCGCTTACCTTGGCCTTTTTTTGAGTGCTACTCAGGGCTTGCGCGCGTTCGGAACGGAGCCAAGCTATTAAGTCGTATCACGCATCGCGCTCTCTTCACAAGGGGAGATCTCGGCGACAGCGATGGATTCCTACGCGGAAGGAATGCCGCAGCGCGAAGGGAGCGGACTTTGGCGAACTACTGGGTTCGATTGTGAAATCGCCCTCGCTGAACCAGCCCCGTGATACACTAAAGCGGGGGATCTTCATGACTACACGCTCAAACCTAGTGTACGCTCTTGTCTCTTTGTGTGCGCCTGTTGCGCTCGGTCTGTATGCAAGCTGCGCGGAAGCGACCATTTACGATCAGCTCGTCGATGGCGGAACCACTACGGACAGCGATGGCGGAACCATCAATCCGTCTCTGTCAACCTGGACTGCCAAGGTCGCGGACCCGTTCGAGTTCCCTTCCGAAACCAGCATCGTTGCCGACAAAGATCGTCGCTGGAAGCGCGATCCGCACTACGTCACGGCCAACGGATCGAACTATCTGTTCATCGCGGGAGGCGACTCCTCTACCACCGCAGAGCGCTGGTCTTTGTCCTACTACAAAGACACCGCAGTCCCAACCAAGTCATCCACCTGGACGCTGATGTTCGACGGACCGACGAGCACAAGCTGGGACAAGCTCGATGTCATGGCGCCGTTTGCTTCCTATCGTCAGGCCGACGGCTGGACGATCTACTACGGAGCCAACGGAGACAGCACCAAGCCGGACTACGTTCTGCAAATTGGCCGCGCCACCAGCTCGGATCTGAAGAGCTTTTCGCGCGCCAGCCAGCCTGTGATTGGGACTCCCAACTTCACAGCAGGAGCCCCCGATACCTCGCGTCCTGATGCCTACGGAGCCACCGATCCGTGGATCTTGGTCGACGGAACGAACGTCTACATGTACTACGCCGGACTCGACTGCGGCAGCGGCACATGTAAGTTCCAGATCCTCCGATCCAAGAGCCCCGATGGCGGTACGTCCTTCCCACCGGGTGAAGTCGTTCTGTCCGGTCGCTCTGGTGTTCCCGAAGAAGCCGGTGGCGTCGCTGGCCCCAGCATCATCCTGCGCAACGGTCAGTACACGATGGCCTACACTGCCGTCAAAGACATCCCGACCAAAGATCGCAAGTCGATCCGCAACGCACTCGCCACCGGAACGGTCGGAGTCGCGGTCAGCTCCGACGGAAAGACCTTCCAAGTGGGCACCAAGAGCGGCGCGGCGCTGGTTCCTCAGCTCGCGGGATTTTCGTCCTTCCGTTCCGAAGGATCGTTCTCTCCCACGCTGTATGTGGATGGCACCACCGTACGCGGCTATGTCACCGGCCTCAAAAACGACGTAAACGGTGTCTACTATGGCATCGGCAGCGTCGAACTGACCGAGGTCAAGCCGTAGTCTCTGCACGCCCCTTTCGCACGTCTCTCCGACTCCCTTCAAGCCCTCACGCAGCGACGTCTTCACCCAGAAGGCACGCTGCACACGCCCGGTCGATTCCCATTCGATTCCCATTCGATTCCCATTCGATTCCCATTCGATTCCCATTCGATTCCTATTCGATTCCCATTCGATTCCTATTCGATTCCTTTCTGATTCCTTTCCGATTCTCAGCTGCTGCGGTTCGGGAATTTGGGCGTTTGCCAGCAAGCGTGTATGGTTTCGACGTGCTGCGCTCGCTTCCGTCTCTGTCCCGAGGTTTTCGTGCATTCCTGCCCGCTGCCCTGCTGGCGCTGGCCAGTGGAGCGCCCACCGCCGCGCACGCCCAGTCCACCGGAATTGCTGCGGATCGCATGACGTTTCACAGCGGACCTTCGGCCTTTTATTCCGTCGAAGGAGGCCAAGTCGCAGCGCCGTCTGAGCTATGGCTTCACAGCGCCGCTTCGTTTGTCGCCAATCCCCTGCGCCTGCGTCAGCGCTACAGCGACGATCTGCTGGCTACTCCCGTTGCTTATCGTGTCTCGCTCGATCTGGGTGGAGAGCTGGGTCTGTGGAAGCAGCGGCTGGCCCTTGGTGTCGCAGTTCCGGTCGCGCTGTGGCAGATCGGGGATCGACTGACTGCGACCGGCGGAAGTGATCTGTCTGTCGAACGACCGCTCAAGCGGAGCGCGGTGGGAGACATTCGCCTGCGCGCCAAGGTTCGTCTGACGCCGACGGACTGGTTCTGGGCGCTGGCTGTCGCGCTCGACTTTACGATTCCCGGCGGTGGCCAGAGCGACTTCGTTGCAACCTCGGGACCGACGGTGGCACCACGTCTCATTGGCTGGTTTTTGCGCGGTCCCGTCTCTGCGTCGGTCAACCTGTCCGCGCAGATTGCCCCGCTGCGCTCGCTCTATGACACCACGCTACAGCACTCGCTTTGGTGGGGAGCCGCCGTCAGCACCGCGCTGCCAACCCGTCGCGTCGGCCTCGCGATCTTGATCGAAACGGTCGGCAGCTACGCCATCGGCACACCGGTCGTCTCCAACGAGCTACGCGGCGGTCTGCGACTCGGACTTCGTCAAGCCGCACTCGACTTCGGCGGAGGCGCTGGCTTTGGCCCGATGTCACCCGACGCCCGCGCGTTTGTGTCGATTCGTGGCGTGTTCGCTCAGCGTCCGGCAAACGTCAGCTGCTCGGAACGGCCTCTCGCGCTCTGACCAAGCAGCGTCCGTCGCACCCGATCGATGTACAGCGGTCCTTGCGCCCGCTTGCCTGCACCGTCGGACGACATCGGACGCATCAGCCCAAACACCGGACGCCGCGCAAAGGGTCGATCGTGCAGCCCAAAGCACCACAGCATGTTGGTGTAGCCGTTCGGATCGCGTCCGTCGTACGCGTAGTGATCGTTGAGGTAAATCAGTCGCTGGAGCGCTTCTTCGTAGCTCGGCGACCACTCGATGACGCGCTTGCCCCACAGCATCCGCATGTAGCCGTGTGGCTCGCCCAGCTCGCGTAGCTCGGTCTGAATCGCGTTCCACAGCGGGTCCGACGTGCGTCCGTGCAGAAGCTGCTGCAGGTCGTAGAGCGCCACGCGCTTGTCCTGCTCGTGCTCTCGCATGCTGGCTTGCGTCCACGCCGGCAGCGCAGCCACCGTCTGATGTTCCTTGGTAAACAGACAGAAGTTGTGGGCCAGGTGTCGTCGCACCAGCAGCTCTTCGATGAACGCCGCCACCGACGAGTCCTCGCGTCCCGCTGGATGCGCACAGATTGCCGCACGCGCGATCTCGTCAGCGGACAGCATGCCGTAGTGCAGATACGGGCTCATTCCCGACGTGACATCGACATCCGCCAGGTTCCGTCCGTCTCCGTAGCGAGGCAGCCCGTCGCGCAGAAACTTCGTCAGCCGAGAAAGACCCGCCGAGCGTCCCCCACGCACACCCAGCGCAGGCCGAACCGATCGATCCACGCCCGTCGCAGCCACCAGTTGGTCCAGCTCGCTTTCGTCACTGGGCAGCTCAGTGCCTCGGCGCAGACCCGGCAGGCTCGGCAGCGGCATAGACAGCGAGTCTCGCAGCGGCACCGGCGACGGATCCTCGCGAATCAGCAGGTCCGGTAGCAGCTTGTGCAAGTGAGGACGCAGCGCCGCCGCCGACGGAAACGAACGCGCAAACACCCGCAGCGGCACCACATCGCAGCCATCGACGGCATACAGCGGACAGTCGAGCGTCTGCTGAAGCTTCGCGTTGTGCCGAGGCACGATAAACGTCGGATAGTCGTCGGTCACCACCAGCGCGGCAGACGCTGCCAGCTCCGCCACCATCGGGAAGCGATCCCCGAGCGCGGGCAGAAAGAACCAGTGCGCAATCCCACGCGCCGAAAGTCGCGTCGCCAGCTCCTGAACGCCGTCGAGGATGAAGCGATGATGTCGCCAGCTCGCATGCGGATAATCAGGTCGCAGGCCTTCGTACACCACCACCGGCAGGCCCAGGTGATTCGCCCACTCAATCGCGTAGTCAAGCGCAGGGTTCCACTCCGCGCGCTTTTGCACCTGACAGAAGTACAGGACGTAGCGACCCTGCGGACGCGGTGCCCCAGCTCTCAGAACAATCACACGACGCGGATCGAGGGAAAACGCAGGCAACGTGGCATGGCTCATCGCAAAGTACGATGCCGCCCGCACGACATTGTCAGCGCGTCCCGCTACGAAAGCCGTCGATTTCGCCGACGGATGAGCTGGCTTTTCAATCGCTGGTTCGGGGCTTACGAAGTCGGAGAGACCTTGCGCGGACCCTTCTTGCGGGACGACGGATCAGCCTTGGCTGCCGACGGACGCTCGGGCAGTGACAACAGCTCATCCACCGCGTGGAACATGCCATTTGAGCCGTAGTGATCACCGCTCGTCAGGTGCGCGTGATTGATGCGGATTCCGCTCGTGTAGTCGACGTTGACCACCGCGCCGCTCATCGTCTTGACGTTGCGCAGGTGATTGAGCACGTCTTTGGACACCAGCCCGCGAATGACGTGATAAGCGAGCAGCCCACGCATCCGCGACGGCTCTTTCTGCATCGACTCGCGCAGCTCACTCGGGAGCTTCGCAAACGCTTCGTCCGTCGGCACAAACACCGTAAACGGACCGCGACCATGCAGCGTCTTGTCAAAGCCCGACGACTCAGCCAGGTGCAAAAACTGCGAAAAGTGACCGTCGGTACGCAGTGCCGCCATCAGGTCATCGTGCGACGCGTGCATCTTCGTCAGTCGATCGTTTCCCGGTCCACCGTCGAACATCTTGTCGATGTAGTGTTCCGCTGGCTTGTCGGACGCTGACTCCGCAGGCTTGGTCGCCGCTTTGTCGTGACCTTGCGTCTCAGCACCTTCGCCAAGCTTGGACCCGCGATCGACGGAACGAGCGCGCTCCGCAGTGGCCACCGCCTCACCGACCGATGAGTCATTCGCTTGCACTTGCCACGGCATGACCCATCCCAGCAGCACCGCGCCGCTGAGCAGCCAGATGTTTCGAACCCGCATCATCGACTTCCCCCCCAAAGCGAACTCCGCAGACTCTTACGCACGCGTCCCGAGCAGACGCGACTTCACCTCTTCCACCAGCTTGCGTGGCGAAATCGGCTTCGATAGATACCCGTCACAACCCGCAGCCAGCGCACGCTCTTCGTCGCCATGCATCGCATGTGCCGTCAGAGCCAAGATGATGATGTCGCGCGTCACTTCGTCCGCTTTGAGCTGCCGCGTACACTCCCAGCCGTCGATGACAGGGATCGACAAGTCCATCAGGATCAGATCGGGATGATGGGCGCGGGCTTCTCGCAGCGCTTCTTCACCGTTGCTGGCTTGACGGACAACGAATCCCGAGTGGCGCAGCACCGTCTCGAAGATCTTCTGGTTGTGGATGTCGTCATCCACCAACAAGACGGTCGAAATTTTGGCAGCGGCTGACATCGTGGCTCTTACTCTCTCACGCCTTGCAAGCGCTGTGGAGCGTCTATGCTGGGATTGCTATCCATATCGACGGCACGACGCGGCGTAGGTCTTGGCGTCCGAATTTGACGAGGAATGCGCAGTGTAAAGGTCGAGCCCACACCGTAGGTGCTCTTCACCTCAAGCTTACCGTCTAGCATTTCAGTCAGTCGCCTTGCGATCGCCAGACCCAGCCCCGTTCCGCCAAAGCGCCGCGTCGAGCTACCGTCTACCTGGCGAAACTCCTCGAAGATGATTTCCAGGTGCTCGGGACGAATGCCGATGCCGGTATCGACCACCGAGATCGTCACCTCGTTGGGCTCTTCGGCTTTGACCTCGACCGTGACCGAGCCCTGCGACGTAAACTTGATCGCGTTGGCCACCAGGTTGGTCAAGATCTGCTGAAGCTTGGCCGGGTCGGTATCGACGCGCAGATCCCGAGGACAATCCAGCTGCACCCGATACGGACGATCGCGACCCATCGCTTCCGCTTCTTTGATCACCGCCGAGACGAGCAGCGACAGATCCACCGACTCCGGGTGAAGATCCATCTTGCCCGCTTCGATCCGCGACAAATCCAGGATCTGGTTGATGAGCCGCAGAAGGTTCGCGCTCGACGCCAGCACGCCAGAGGTCGCATCCGCCGCTTCATCGGAAATGAGTCCGTAGACTCCGTCCCGAATCAGCTCGGTGTAGCCCATGATGGCGTTGAGCGGTGTCCGCAGCTCGTGCGAGACATTGGCCAAAAACTCCGACTTGAGCCGGTTCACCTCACGAAGCTGATTGCGCTGAATCCGCAGCTGAAACGACTGCTGTTCCAGCTGATCGCGCTGCTCTTCGAGCTGATTGCGCTGATGAACCAGCTGGTCACGCTGCTGCTGCATCTGATCGCGCTGCGCCGCCAGCGCTTCGTTGTTGAGCACCAGCTCGTGCGCCAGACGTCCGACACGCGAATAGGCCCGCGCATTGGACACCGCAATCGACAGCTGCGCGGCGGCCTGACGCACAAACTCCAGCAGTGACGCATCGGGCGGCTCATCGCTCGTCATCACCATCACCAGCAGACCAAGCGGCTGATTGCGGAACGTGAGCGGCACCAAGATCCGTCGTCCTTGCACTTTCACCGCTTCATTCAGCGACGAAGCTGACGGCGGCGGTGGCGCAAGTCCCGATCCCATAAACTCCCGAACCGGCGGCGGCGTTCCCAGCTTGTGCGTCGACACACCGTAGGCTGCGCGCACCAAAAACTCGGGCTCACCACCTGGACCGTCTTCGATAAGGAACACGCCACCACCGCGCGTGCTCGTCGCTTCCACCAGTGCCGCCAGCGCCTGATCGAGCATCACCGTCAGGTCGGCTGCATCCATCGCATCGACGCTGCGATCGATTGGAGAGTTTAGGACCGACGTAAACGCATACGCCAGCCGCAGCTGCTTGGTCCGTCGCTTGACCTCGTTTTCCAGGTTGCGGTTAAGCTGCGACAGCGCCTGCATGCTCTCCCGCAGTCGCTCAGCCATTCGCATAAACGAGTCGGCCAAAAGCCCCAGCTCGTCGCTGCGCCGGACATTGATGCGCGGATGTAGGTTGCCGCTGCGAATCTCGTCCGCCCCACGCGCCAGCGACATGATGGGACCGCTCAGACGCCCGGCAATCAGCAGCGCCGCCACCACCCCGAGCACCATCAGCGCCAGACCGAGTCCGACGCTAAACGCCAGCACCTGCCGCAGTCGTCCTTGCGCGGGCTCAATCGACAGGCCGATGCGAACAATGCCGACGACACGCTCGCGCACACCCAGATCAATCGGGTTCAAAAACGCCGCGATCCCTTGCTGGCCTCGGTCGCTCAGCAAAATCGGCGCATACAGGTCGATGAACGTATCGTGTCTCTCTTCAAGCGGCCTCGTCACCAGTCCCCAGTCGAGCGTGTCTCGCGGGCTCTTCTGCGACGATCCGTACTTCATCGTCTGAATCACCACATCCGCCAGGTACGCACGCAGCTTCGCCGGAGGTGGCTCCAGCATCTGCTTGCCACTGCGCGTCGTGGTCTTGAGCAGCTCCATCCCTTGCGCGTCGTACACCGCGACGAACTCGACGTCGTCAATCTGCGCCATCCGCTGCACCGGCTGCGACAGGATGGCGCGATCCATCGCATACGCACCCAGCTGACACTGCGACGCGAGCGATCCCAGAAGCAGCCGCGAGCGCTGACGCTGATCCTCTTCCAGGAACCGATACTGCTGGTTGTAGAACACCGCGCCCGAGCCGAGCGACATAAACAGCGCCATCCCGAGCAGCCAAAAGAACACCTGCCGAAAGAAGCTGCTGCGTCGCTGCCACAGCGGACCGCTCCAGATCGAAAACTCGCCCGGCGCTTCGGCGCTGATCGACGGCACTTCGACCGTTTCTTCCATACGCGGCGGACGAACCTGCGACAGTGGCAAGCTCTGCGGCTCGTCAGGAGGCCGCGCAATCGGCAGCGTCTCTCGCTGTGCCAGCATCGCCGGATCAATGCGCGGAGCAGGACTATCCGCCGACGGCAACGGGCTCACCGTCGAAGACGGCAGCTGTTCTTCACCCGACGGACTCGGCCACGAGCTTGGCTCGATCGGCTCACCGGAGGTCTGGCTCGAAGGCTCTTGTGCAGACGAAAACGCCGACGCAGGCTTTGGCACCTGACCGGACGGCTCCTCTGGACGAACCACGGACACCTGTCTTGCGGCCTCGGCGGATGATGACGCGTCCGGTGGGCTGACCGGCTCGACGCGCACCTTCGGAGTGATCTCGTCTTCGCCACTCATTCGAGAACCCTCCAGCCCGGACCAAGTGCCGGATCCACCCGAATCCCCAGCCGTCGCGCCGCCTGACGGTTGATCGTCACGTCCGGCGCAGTGGCAGGATGATCACGGTTTACTTCGAAGTGGTTGGGATCGTCGAGAATCTGGTTCACCTGCATCGCCAGGCTCTGACCGACCGCTTCCGGCGACCAGTCCACGCTCAGCAGCGCCCCGTGCGACACCATCTGCCGCGTCGCCGCCAGCACCGGAATCCGCGAGCTGAGCTGCAGCGTCAGCAGGTACTGCACAAGCGGCATATCGACGACCAGCGGATCGGGCCCCACCCACAGCGCATCCACCTTGGGACGACGCACACCCGACGAGTCCGATCGACCCATCGCCATCGTGTGAACCGCACGAATCGCGTCGGGACTCGTCTCTACCAGCTGTTCTTGCAGCTCAATGCCCATCACGCGCGCCGTCGACCGCGCCGCTGGCATCTTCAGCAGCCCATATCGCGTGTAGATCACACCGACCGTACGAATGTCGGGACGCAGCATGTGCAGCGCAGCCAGCGCCTCGCGCGGACCTGCCGTGCTGTTGGTTCCCACCGATCCAACCGGCGGTGCTGGCACCATCGCGTAGACAATGTGCGCGCGCGAACCTTTCAAGATCTCTGCGGCGGGCTGACCCAGCGCCACCAGCAGCCGCGCCCCCATCACCCGCTCGCGCACCTTCGCCGTTTCATCCGCGTCTTCGTAGTGGACGTTCAAAAACTGAACCGGCACACGACAGCGGTCGCGAAACGACTCCGCCACCTCTTGGAACACTTTGACGTTGGCAGTCTTCACCACCACCACCGGAGCCACGACGCGCTGCACGGCTCCGCCGCCACCTTCCGCAGGCGTGTCGGGAAACGACATCCCCAGTGAGAGCGCACTAAAGATCAGCATTCCGACCGCGATCGCCATATCTCCCTGATTGTGTGGGGAATTGTTATTCGCTGCCAGCGCCAGCACCTACAAAAGCACGCGCACCGCGCTCGACCGGGCTGTAAGCCTGCGCTGCCGACTGCCTATCGCCTCGCGCAGATCCCGCAAAAGCATTTTCCCCGCGCCCATCATCGGCTAGCATGGCCGCAGAAAAATAGGGCTGTGGCTCAGCGTCTCAATCCTTTACTTACCGACGCTGAGACCGACATCAAATACCGCCATGAGCGAACAAAATCCCAGTCGGCTGTGGTCGGCATTCCGTCTCATCCTCAAGGCCCGCTGGCTGGTCATTGCGGTCTACGCAATCCTGCTGGGGCCTGCCGCCTACTTCGCAATGCAAGTCCCGCAGGACAACTCGATTGATCGGCTGATCGTCCGCGACGATCCCGACTATCTGGCCTCGCGCGACTTTGCCAAAGTCTTCGGTGAATCCGAATACGTCATCCTGCTGGCCGAGGCCGACGATCCGTATCAAGCGCCCGTGCTCCAGCGCGTCGATGATCTGGAGCAGCGCCTCCGTCAGCTTCCGCGCGTCTCGGTCAACTCTGCGCTGTCGATTTACCGACGGGCCAAAGCAGGCTTTACCGCAAACGAAAGCAGCGTCGCCGACTTCAAAAAGTTTGCCACCGGCACGCAGCTCTTTCGCAAGCAAGGTCTCATCGGAGATCACTTCCTCTCGGTCGCGCTCGTGCTGGCCGTCAAAGACAGCGCCGAGCGACAAGCCACGCTCCAGCTGGTCGAAGCAGCCATCGCCGACCTAGAAAAGAGCCCAGCGCCGCTGTCACGACTGCGCAAGGTCGGTCAGCCCATCGTCAACGCCTACCTGGATCAGGACACGCAGCGCGCCGGGATGCGCTACTTCCCGCTGTTCTTTCTGTTTGTCGTCGTCCTCAACGTCGGGCTGTATCGATCGTGGCAGGCGCTCGTGGCGTTTATCGTCACGCTCGCGGTCTGCGCGGCGTTTACCGTCGGATTTGTCGGACTGACCGGCGGCGTCTTCACCATCGTGTCGTCGCTGGTTCCGATGACCATCTTGATCGTCTGTACCGCGACGCTGGTGTATCTACACTCTCGCTACGTCGATCGGCCCCCGGATCGCAGCGTCGAAGACCATCAGATCTTCGCGCTCTGTAACAAGTTCCTCGCGTGTACCGCTTCGATCGTCGCATCTGCCGTCGGCTTTGCCGCGCTCGCGGTGTCCAAGATTCGTCCGATTCGCGAGATGGGCCTCTGGGTTGCCGTCGGTCTGATGATCACCTGGGTGACGGTGTTTACGCTGTTTCCGGCGCTGGTTCGCGTCCTGCGCTGTCCGACCGGCAACGAGCGGCAGATTGCCGGCGTCTGGTTTGAAAAGCTGGTCGGTCGGCTGCCGCTGTTTTCGTACCGTCATCGCTACAGCCTGGTGTTTGGCTCGCTTTTGCTGTGTGGCGTCGGAGCTGCTGCGCTGTTTGGCATCCCTGGTGTGCTGCCCGCGATGAAGCTAGAGACCGCCGCCATCGAGTACATCCCGCACGACTCGGACATGTACAAAAACACCAAAGAGCTGGAAAAGCTGATGGGCGGCCTGTCGATCACCAACATCTGGCTGTCGGGAAAGCCCGGCATGGTGTCGAGCGCGCCGGTGCTGCGCGGGCTGGTCGATTTTCAGCAGCGACTCGACAAAGAACCCGAAGTGGGCTCAGCGACCAGCGTGGTGACGATCCTCTCGACGCTGCGCTATCTATCGGGGTCCGGTGACGCGCTGCCGACGGACGATGCGGGGCTGGAAGCGCTGACCGATACGCTGGAAAACCAGCTGGGCAAAGAGCCGCTGCTCCAGAGCTTTGTCGAAAAGACCAACGTCGCGCAGACGCACTTCGCGGTGGTCAGCAAGACCCAAGACTTCGAGGAGTTCCAAAAGCTCGCGCAGACGCTGGAGACGCACTGGAAAGCATCGGTGGCAGCACATCCGGCGCTTGGTGACTTCAAGATGCGTCCGGTTGGGCTGGCTCCGCTTCAGGCCAAGATCTCGCATCACATGGTGCCGACGCTGGTCGAGAGCTTCGTGCTCACCGTCGGCATCATCTTCGTGTCGTTTCTGCTGGTGTTCCGCAGCGGCATCGCTCGAGTGATGGCGATGATTCCGTCGTTCTTCGCGATCCTGGTGATGTTTTTGTTTATGCGCTCGATTGGCGTGTTCCTAAACGTCGCGACGATCCTGATTGCGACGACGGTGCTCGGCACGAGCGAAAACGACCAGATCCACTTCTTCTATCACTTCCAGGAAGGCAAAAAAGACAACGCCTCGACGGAACAGGCCCTGCGGCACACGCTGCTTATCTCGGGCAAGGCGATCTTCTTTGCGACGCTCATCAACGCGGGCGGCTTTCTAGCGTTTGCGTTTTCGACGCTGCCGCCGATTCGTCAGTTCGGCATCCTGTCGTCGGTGTCGTTTGTGCTGTCGATGATCGCGGACTTTACCGCCCTGCCCGCGTCGCTGTGGCTTCTGTATCGCAGCAAGCCCGACGCGCTCCTCCAAGCCGAACAGCCCGCCCTGCCGCCCAAAGCGTAATCGTACGTCACGGTGGGGCCCCGCTTCCCCATGGTCACAAGTCCCTTTTCAGACGAGAAACTAGGCGTGGGCCGACCAGAGACTTTTTTATCGGCGGGACCCTGTGTCCCGAAGGAAAAAACGTCGCCGGGAAGGGGGACCCGCGCCGTGAAGACACAGATGTGACCATGTGAAAGGGCCCCGCTTCCCGGCGACGCGGTTGTTCGTGCTGCGGGTTAGCGTAGACCTTCGGCGGCGACGGCTTCGGTGATAAGAGCGTTCATCTGGGACTCGCAGACGTCGCGGAAGGCGTGGACTTCGGCTTCGCTGCCGGAAAACGGTGGCGGGACGATCGGCTGCGACAGGTAGCTGGTCAGCTTGACGGGACGCGGTATCACGGTCGGTCCGATGCCGCGCAGAAGCGGCGGCGCCAGCTTGAAGCGCTCGTAGATTCGCCGGGTGAGCGGGTTGTCATACAGCGTGAAGATCTGATCCGCCGCCGGAGTCGCCGCCAGCACCACGGTCGCGCCGGTCTGTAGCGCCAGCCGTGCAAAGCCGTTTCGGTTCTGCCACGACACAGAAAATCGCTGCCCCGAGTGCCGAATCGCTTCGCGCGTACCGCCCGGTGCCACCGCGACCAGCTCGCCCGCTGCCAGCAGCTTGTGTCCCGCATCCGGGGTTCCCGGCACCACCCCGATGCGCTGGCTCAGCGCCGACATGATCGGATGAAAGAACCACAGCTGCTTGTGTCCCAGCGCCCGCGCGAGCCGTCCGGTCTGCTGCATGACCGACAAGACCAGCAGCACCAAGTCATACGACGCAAACGAGTGCGTACAGACCAGCAGCACCGGGCCCGTCTTCGGCAGTCGCTCGGCATGAACCAGGCTGTAGCGGTGATACAGCTCGAGCGGCCTACACAGCGGCTCAATGTACTTTCTGACAAACGCCAGGTCCGGCGGTGCCAGCGCTTCGTGCAGCTCGTCCGTCGGCTGGTCACTGCGCGCGTCCGCCGCTGCAAAGGGAGAGTTTGAAGTATCCATCGCTTACAGGATCGCCTTGCCGAGCGCCGACAGCGCCAGCTCAATACACAGCCGCGTGGTCTGGTGTCCCACGTCGTTCATCGGGTTGAGCTCGACCAGATCCATCGACCGCAGAAAGCCCCGCTCGGCCACCACTTCTAGCAGCAGGTGCGCTTCGCGATAGGTCAGTCCGCCACGAACCGGCGTGCTCACCCCCGGCGCATAGACCGGATCGACCGCGTCCAGATCAAACGACACATGCAGCGCCGCGCAGCGCTGGTTCAGGTCGTCGAGCGCCTCAGTAATGACCGCGTACATGCCGCGCTGGTCGATGTCTTTCATCGTGTAGTAGCGGATGCCCGTCTCGCGCACAAACGTCCGCTCGTCGCGGTCGAGATCGCGAATGCCAATCAGCGCGACGTTTTCCGGGCGCAGCCGAGGCTCGACCCTGCCGACATGAACCAAGCGCTCAAAGCCCAGCCCAAGCACCGTCGACAGTGGCATGCCGTGAATGTTGCCGCTCTGCGACGTCGCGGGCGTGTTCATGTCCGCGTGCGCATCGACCCACAGAAGACCAAGCTGCGCGCCGTGCTGATGACAGTAGTCCGCCGTCCCTTTGATCGACCCAATCGCAATCGAGTGATCCCCGCCCAAGATGAGCGGAAAGCGGCTCTCGCGCAGCGACACCTGCACCCGCGCAAACAGCTCGTCGCAGATCTGGCCAATCGTCGAGACGTACAAGTCCCGGTTCTGCGGCGTCTGCCGACCGAGTCGCTCGCGCAGCGGCACCGCGATGTCACCGCCATCGATGGCGCGAATCGACAGCTCTTCCAGACGATCCGTCAGACCCGCCACCCGGACCATCGACGGCCCGACGTTGGCTCCGCGCAAGTTACAGCCGAGGTCACAGGGAGCGCCAATGATTTCGACGATGCTGGGACGCTTGTGCATGGCTTCCTTCGTAGCAGGCTCACACGGCCCGCCGTTTTGGTCGAACGTTGTAGCGAGAACCCAATCTGAAGAAAAGCACGCCACAGGAGCCGCTGCCAACCCTGCGAGCCACATCGCCGCCTCACCCTGGTCCAGCCAGTGCACCATCATCGACGGGCCGCCCATGGGCGAGTGGGACGATAGCACCCAAACTGGGGTCTGTTCCCCCAGTCCCGGCCCCGAAAGACCCCGCACCGCGTACCCATGTCTCCGTCGCTGACCCCGCTGCCCCGGCCCCCGCAACCGCACATGGGAAGCTTGGCACGCAATTCGCTACTTCACTCTGTCCAACAACGACTCACAGGTACGGAGGCTCCCATGCGTAAGACACTTTGGTTGGCGATGGTTTCGGCGGCGCTGGTCCCAGCATGTGGCGGTAACGATCTTCTCGCGGTGGACGCAGTGAGCAGCGATGGCCAGGCCATCAGCGCCCAAGCGGTGTCCCTGCTTCAGGTTCGTGGTGCGCAGCTTGGCCTGGACACAAATGACTCCGTCCGCCAGCGCAGCCGTCATGTCGATGAACAAGGCCAAGAGCACGTTCGCTTTGAGCGGCTCTATCGCGGCCTGCCCGTCCTTGGCGGCGACTTCATCGTTCACACCGGCGCCCGCGAAGACGAGTCGCTCACCGCGATGTTTGCGAGCCCCATCCCGGTCAGCCAGCGCCCGCAGCTCACCCCTGCGGAAGCGGAGTACGCCGCGCACAAGAGCTTTGCCCAAAAGCGCAGCGTCCAGCCCAATAGCAAGCTGATGATCTACGCCATGCCGACCGAGCCCGAGCCTCGGCTCGCCTATGAGGTCATCTCGACCGGCGTCCAGGCAGACGGCACCCCGAGCGTCCTGCACACCTTCATTGACGCCGACAGCGGTCGCCACCTCGATGCCTACGACGAGATCGAGACCGGCGCAGTCACCGGCAGCGGACGCGGCATCCACAACGGCACCGTGGCGCTCAACACCAACCAAAACGGCACAAGCTACGAGCTCATCGAAGTCGCGCACGGCAGCTCGCAGACCGTCAACATGGCGGGCTCGACCAGCAGCTCGACCTTGTTTGCCCAGGCCAGCAACAACTGGGGCGATGGCACCGCCGCCAACGCCGCCAGCGCCGCGGTCGATGCCCACTACGGCGCCAGCAAGACCTGGGACTACTACCAGAACGTCCACGGTCGCAATGGCATCGCGGGCGATGGCAAGGGCTCAAACTCCCGCGTCCACTACAGCACCAAGTACAACAACGCCTACTGGACCGACTCGTGCTTCTGCATGACCTACGGCGACGGCGACGGAACCCAGCTGCGACCCCTGGTTGCGATTGATGTCGCCGGTCACGAAATGAGCCACGGCGTCACCTCGCGCACGGCAGGCCTGGTCTACTCCGGTGAGTCCGGTGGACTCAACGAAGCCACGAGCGACATCTTCGGCACCGCCGTCGAGTTCTACGCCGCCAACGCCGCGGACCCCGGCGACTACCTCATCGGCGAAAAGATCATGATCGGTGGCAAGGGCTACCTGCGCAGCATGAGCGACCCGACCTCGGACGGCGTCTCGCTCGACAACTACTCGAAGTACAAGCGCAACGTCGACGTTCACTACTCGTCGGGCATCGCCAACAACTTCTTCTACCTGCTGGCTGAAGGCGGCACCAACAAGACCTCTGGCAAGAGCGTGACCGGCATCGGTCGGGCCAAGGCAGAGAAGATTTGGTACAAGGCGCTGACGGCGTACATGACGTCGAGCACCACCTTCAAGGCGGCGCGTACGGCGACGCTCAACGCGACCAAGGATCTGTATGGGACGACTGGGGCGGAGTATGCGGCGGTCGGGGTGGCTTGGACGGCGGTGGGGGTCAATTAAGCGCGCTCTCTCAGGGAGAAACCTAGGTTTCTCCCTGGCACCCTCATCCTCTTGGGATAGCGTCTCCTTCGTCTTCTCCCCCCATCCCCCTCCGGGGCGACCCCTCCCCAGCCCTCCCCGTTCGGGGGAGGGAGCACTTCCTTGGCTTTCCATCCTCGCTCGGCTTCGCCTTCGCTTTACCGCTCGGCTTCGCCTTTGCTGCCTGCTCGGCTTTGCCTTCGCTGCCTGCTCGGCTTCGCCTTTGCTGCCTGCTCGGCTTTGCCTTTGCTGGATTATGGGAGGGGGATTCCGACTCGGGTGGCGATGGAGAGAGCGAGTTGGGCGAAGGCTTCGTGGGCGTCTTTGGCGGTCATGGCGTGGCTGCCGATGGCACCGTCGGCGGCTTTTAGATCGAAGATGGGCTTTCGGGCTTCTAGGGATAGGGGGAGCAGGCTGCGGAAGTGACGTAGTAACGCCAGGCAGTCGGGATCTTTGCCGATGGGGGCTTTGCTGGACAGAAGCTCTTCGTGAAACGCTTTCGGGAACTGCTCGATGAAGCGACCGTAGGCTCGAGCCGGTTCGTTGGCTTTTTTGGCTGCGTGCTGAAGAACGACATAGCCAATCGGCTTCATCGCGCCGGTCGGTAGTGCCAGTCCCGCTGCATAGGGTCGTTGGCTGCGATTGCACCAGCCA
>ERZ724526.176-NODE-176-length-36544-cov-7.818384_pt1 | contig 36544 bp, 29 predicted proteins | sample MGYA00376059_ERZ724526 | MGnify/ENA primary metagenome ERZ724526 (study PRJEB28724, sample SAMN07190883) | activated sludge metagenome | isolation source: activated sludge of sewage treatment plant in Hong Hong | place: Hong Kong | collected 2016-03-17 ...
CGCTGACGCTCGCGCCGGGGGATCCAAGGAGCACGTTTTGGCGCTGCAAGCTGCTGTTTTTGCGGGGACAGCATGCGCTGCAGCAAGGCAACGACCCGACGGACAGCACCAGCCAAGGTCACGCGAACCTACAGACGCTGCTGCGTGACCAGCCGAGCGATGCGGACGCGCTCCGGCTCGACGCCAGGCTGCGACTTTTGGAAGCCACGTGGAATCGCAAGCGCGGGCAGCCTCAGGGGCCGCTGCTTCAGCAGGCGCTGGTGCAGGTGCGGCAGGCGCTGACAGCGAGTCCGAGTCATCCCGACGCGATGCTGACCTTCGCACGGGTGATCTTGGCGCTGGCCGAAGCGTCGCCCACCGCGATCGGACCGTCGCAGCTGAACGAAGCGCAAGCCCTGCTCGATCGGCTGCTTCGTGCCAATCCGAATGACGCCCATGGTCATGCGCTGCGCGCAGCAATTCTGTATCGGCAAGCGCTGTTACTTCCCCATGAGCCCGATCGCGCTGCGCTTCAAAAACAAGCGAGCGCTGCGCTTCAACAAGCGTTTTCGATCAATCCACTGTTGCGCGGTTATTATGCCGATGTAAGTGGCAAGATTGACGCGAAGGCAGCGAGCGCCCGCGCGTCCGGGTCGCAGGTCTCTAATCGCTAAGTCCAAGCAGTGATCCCGCCGGGGGTAGACCGTTGGCGAGCAGATAGTCGCCCGTCGGACTCGTCGGACAAGCCGGCAGCGGATTGGCGCAGCCCAAAAACAGCAGCTCGGGATGACGTCGGTTGCTCAGACATGTCGCGCCCGACGGGGACCACTGCGCTTCGATGCGATCCAGCGAGCCTTGGTTGATCTGCGGGCTGAGCTGATCATTGACGAAGAGGTGGGTGCCGTCGACTGTGTAGGTGCTGCTGTCTCCGCAATAGGATGCACGCTTCATATGAATGCAAGCCTGCATATGATTCAGCAGAGAGATACTCTGTCCATCGCTCTGCTGCGCACTGCCCCAGGGACGATATCCCCAGCTCATGCAGCGAGCAACCGCTCCACTCTCGCAGGTCATGGTGACAAGACTGCTTCCATCTTGGCGTGAGCCATCGAGTGGATTCCACTGTGCACCTTGATAAAAGACCGCGCGCTGGCTTTCACCTTCGCTTCCGCGACAGTAGCTCTTCCAGCTCGACCCGAGCAGACTGAGCAGACCTTGTTGCAGATAGCTGATCTTGTATCCATTGACATCACCGAACTGACTGTCTACCTGTTCTGCGCTGTCAAATCGAAGCTGATAGCTCTGGTATAGAAGCCCGGTGACATCAGGAACACGCAGCGACAACGTAAGACCAATGAGCTGGCTATTTTGCAGCGTGGTTACTCGACCTTGTGCATCGACTAGCTCGATCTGAAGCTGGCTTCCGCTGGTTCGAATCGAGCGAACCTGACCGCTCAGTCCGCCCACTTGGGCACCCACGATCCGAGCATCCGCCGAGATCAAGCCAATGTCTGCACTGTACCAGCCAGTTGCCCAATAGGATCCATCTGCGCGCTGAGAAAATCCATTCATAAACCAGCTCAGCGAAGTACTGGCCAGACCAAACCAGCTCTCCGGCTGGGTTGATCCAACATGAACCCCCGTACCATTGGGTTTGCTGTTATAGCTCGTCACGGATCGTGCGACGCTATCGACACTGGAATTGGCCACTTCTTTTTCTACATTTCCACAGCCAGTTCCGACCAAGGTTATCAATGCGACACATGAAACCATTGAACGCTTTGACATGACATTTGACATTTTGATAGTCCTCCGCTCTCATTTGAGCAGCTTACTTGTTCATATAACAAGAAGCATGCCAGTCTGTAGTGAGCGATGGTTTCACACATGGGAACCAATCTCAGCGACGCAGCAAGAGCCAGTCTGACTACCGAATGGTCGAGTCCACAACCGCGCAGACACAGAGTTGACACAAAAAGTGTGTGTCAGCGCGTGTGAAATCGCTTCCGCACAACTATTATGATCAGCGCACAATGATCGCTCGGAATGCTACGGGAACCTCCACGATGGACCGGGAGGGCCAGGCGTGCTGCGACTCCACAGGCGAAAAGCCGCCGCAGCCGGGTCTTTTGCTGGTGTTCTCTGCGGGCGTCCCGATGTGTGTTGCGCTACCGCTGCAAGGGGGATCGATCGAGCTGGGTCGCGGCGACGCACGACTGAGCGGACACGATCCCCGCATGTCCCGGCGGCACGCACGCGTAAGCTTTGATGGGAACCACTTTGTCGTCGAGGATCTGGGCAGTCACAACGGCTCGATGGCGGATGGAGAGCCGGTCCCAGCCCACCTGCCGCACATCGTTCGCCACCTACTGCGACTCGGGGACTCGCTGTTTTTGGTCTGTCCTGATGTGCAGCACTTCGACGCGCTCGGAGTCAAAGTCAGCGACGGCTATGTCATGGGTCCGGCGCAGCAGACGCTGCTGGTTTCGATCGAGCAAGCAGCGCGCTTTGGCAACCCGCTACACATCACGGGAGAGAGCGGAACCGGCAAGGAACACATCGCGCACACCTTCCATCGTCATGGTCCGCTCCAAACGGGACGCTTTGTGTCCGTCAACTGCGCAGCGATTCCGCACGGCCTGGCAGAGCGACTCCTGTTTGGTGCAAGGAGAGGTGCGTATTCCGGCGCAAATGAAGACACGATTGGCTACATCGAAGCCGCAGCGGGCGGCACGCTGTTTCTGGATGAGCTGGCAGAGCTGGATCTGGGAACCCAGGCCAAGCTGCTGCGCGTGATCGAGAGCAAAGAGCTGATTCCGCTTGGTGCGTGGCGTTCCAAGACCGTGGACTTTCAGATCTGTTCCGCTACCAACAAAGAGCTGCGGACGCAGGTTGCGAGCGGTCTGTTTCGCGAAGATCTGTACTTCCGCTTGGGTCGTCCGTCGATCGCCCTTCCGCCGCTGCGTAACCGTCCAGAAGAGATTCCGTTTCTGGTGGAACAGGCAGTACGGCGCGTCTCTGCGGAGCTGTCGATTCAGACCTCGTTTCTTGAGCGGTGTCTGCTGCGTCCGTGGCCCGGCAATGTGCGCGAGCTGCTGGTGGAAGCGCGAACGGCGGCGCAGTCAGCCGTCGCACGAAGCTGCGCGCAGCTACAGGCCTGTCACTTAAGTCCCAGTGCGGGCTCTGCATTTGCAAATCCAGAAGTCACCATCAGCAGAGAGGAACCGCTCGCGCCCCGGGAGCGCAGTCCGACCGAGACAGCCGAGCGTGTCCGCATCAGCGAAGTGTTGCGCGTTCATCGCGGCAATGTCTCTGCATCAGCCAGAGAGCTTGGCATGCATCGTACACAGCTTACGCGACTCCTCGATCGCTATCAGATCGATCCTCGGCGGTTTTCCTAGAACTCCTTTCGTGCGCGTTCCGCGTGTAGAACCCAGCGCTTAGCACTCCGCGTTTCGCACGACGGGAAAAGACGCACTCTCTCCTCTTGATTTTTGTCTTACGGGCATCCCATCCTGGTCCTTATGTCGTGCAGATCGCACGCTGGGAGGGGACCCATGAGGATGTTCCGCAGGTTCATGCTATTGATGATGAGCAGCATGCTGGTGGCCAGTGTCGGTCTGTACGCAGGCTGTCCTAGCTCGATCGGAGGCGACACGATCGCGGATCCGAATCAGTCGGACGCCAGCGTCGATAAGCCAGCGATTCCTGGACTGACTTCCTTGTCCATCACACCAGCGAACGCAACGCTGACTGCGGACACGACCAGTGCGCCCCCCAAGCAGCCCTACCGCGCAGTGGGTCGATTTGCGGACAACGCCGAGCGCGATGTCTCTACCGAAGTGAACTGGAAGGTAGACAACACCGCGATTGGGAATGTCGATGCCAGCGGCGTCTTCACCGCATCCAACCAAGCGGGCGGACAAGGAGTCATCACCGCAAGCTCGGGCGCCACGTCAGCCACTGCACAGATCACGGTGATCTTTAAACCTGTGATCAAGACTGCGACGGCACCAGCAAATGCAGAGACGCTGATTCCTACGAACTCCGCAGGAACGGTGATGAACGGGAACTCTCCTGTCATTGTCTATCCGTCTCACAACACGACGTTCCCACGGAACATCTACAAGGTTCTGTTCCAGTGGAATCAGGGCACCGGCAACAATCTATTCCGGCTCGAGTTCAAGAGCCCGACGATGACGCTGTCTGTCTACACCACCGGAGATCGATGGGAACCGACCGCAGAGCAGTGGGGATTTATGGCCAACAGCAACGCTGGAGGCAAAGTCACCTGGACGGTGTACGGCGTAAACACCGCGTCTCCCGCAGTGGTGTATCGATCCGATCCCGGTGTGGACATCGCATTTTCCAAGAACGCCGTGCAAGGTGCCATCTACTACTGGAGCACAACCTCCAGCGGCGTTCGTCGCGCCACGGTGTCGGATGCAGCGCCCGTTGACTTCCTGACCCCTGCAACGGTTGGCAAGTGTGTCGCATGTCACACGGTCTCACGCGATGGCACCCGCATCGGTGCGGACATCGGTGGTGACACGCTCGGCGTCTACAACGTCAAGGATCGATCCACGGTGATCGCTCCGTCCACCGGCATCAAGACCTCATGGACCACGTTCAGTCCAGACAACGCTCGCATCGTCACCGCAAGCGGAGGCGTCCTGACCCTGCGTGATGGAAACACCGGTCAATCGCTCGGTGTGGTTCCGGTTGGAACAGGACTGTACGGAACGCATCCAGACTGGTCCCCAGACGGCAAGCGACTGGTCTTTGCGCGATCGGCCAGCAACAAAGATCGTGGCATCCAGGGATCATCGATCGCAACCATCGAGTACAACGCAGGCACTTGGCAGAACCTCAAAGTCCTGGTTCCTTCGTCGGGCTCGGCGGACACCAATGCCTATCCGATGTTCTCTCCAGACTCGCGCTTCATTGCCTATGTCCGAGCCAATGGCGCATCGGACAAGAACCTAAAAGCACGACTTTATGTCGTCGCTGCAGATGGATCGGGCCCAGCCGTAGAGCTTGCGCAAGCCAACACAGTGGTCAGCAATCAGACGCTCGCAGGAACGGCAGCAGACGTCGCGAACAACATGCCAACGTGGGCGCCCACCAAGACAGGTGAAACGATGTTTGTTGCGTTCACTTCCGCGCGCGCCTACGGCAAGGTCTTTGCGTTTAACAAGTATCTCCAGATGTGGGTTGCGGCCTTCGATCCTGCGAAGTATCCAGCCGCTGATTCCAGCTATCCTGCGTTCCGTCTGCCGTTCCAAGGAGACACCGAAGAAAGCCACCGTCCCTTCTGGGTCGAAGATGCACTTGCTCCCCCACCGCCACCTGCGCCCGACGGCGGCACCATGATGTGTCTTCCTGCCAATGCGGACTGCACATCGGGAGCGCCCTGCTGCAGCGGCTACATCTGCAACGACGTTGGCGGCAAGTTCATCTGCGATCTCAGAGTCGGATAGTCTGCGCTCTACGCACACGATTCCCACGCACGCTTCGTCGCTGACAATCACCCGGCGAAGCGTCCTGTCAAGACTCCTGACACTCCTTCTATCAAGACTCCTGACACTCCTTCTATCAAGACTCCTGACACTCCTTCTATCAAGACTCCTGACACTCCTTCTGACCGTCCTACTGTCCCAATTGCTGATCGCTTTGTTTGCTAGTTGTCATGCTTGTTGTCGAGCACATCGCGAACTTTGCGCGCCAAGGTCGGTGCAGTAAACGGCTTCTGTAGGAACGCAGCTTGGGAAGACTCGACGCCGTAACGGGTCAGTGCGTCGTCGGTGTAGCCGCTCATGAACAGCACTTTGACATTCGGTCGCTTCTGACAGATTGCATCCGCGAGCGTCTTGCCACCAAAGTCAGACATCACCACATCGGTCAGCAGCAGATCGATCACTCCGGGATGGCTCGCTTCCGCAGCCAGCGCTTGCTGTCCGCTCTCTGCATCGATCACCGTGTAGCCGAGCATCTCCAACGTCTGACGAATCAGCCTTCGTACGACATCGGTGTCTTCTGCGAGCAGCACCGTTTCCTTTCCTGCTGGAGGCTCCACCCGACCGCTCGTGCTGCTCACAAACGACTCACGTACATGCACAGGAAGCAGCACCCTAAACGTACTCCCTTTGCCATACTGACTCTCAAAAGAGATGTGTCCGCCCGCTTGATGAACGACTCCGTACACCGTCGCCAGACCGAGTCCTGATCCCTTTCCGACACCTTTGGTGGTGAAGAACGGCTCAAAGATGCGCTGCTTCACCTCTTCCGTCATGCCGATTCCGTTGTCTTGTACCGAAAGCTGAACATAGCGACCAGGCGCAGGAACCGCAGAGGAATCAAAGTTCTCTGTCAGCACATCCACCGTCGATGTCGAGATCACCAGCCGTCCACCATGTTCCATCGCATCGCGTGCATTGAGCGCCAAGTTCAGCAGCAGCTGTTCCAGCTGAACCGGATCGATCTTGATCTGCGGAATGTCAGGACGAAGCTGCGTGATGATGGTGATGTGCTCTCCGATGAGACGACGCAGCATGCGCACTTCGGACTGCACCACTTGGTTCAGATCCAGAAGCTTTGGCTCGATGATCGCGCGACGACTGAAGGCCAGAAGCTGCGAAGTCAGCGAGGCTGCGCGCTCTCCGGCAGCCCGAACATCCGCTGCAATGTCGTGCAGCGGATCATCACAAGGGAGTCGATCGAGAAGCCGATCGGTGTAGCCATTGATGACGGTCAGCAGGTTGTTAAAGTCGTGTGCAATGCCTCCCGCCAGCTGACCAATTGCATCCATTTTTTGGGACTGACGAAGCTGCTCTTCCAGCTTGCGACGCGCGCTGATGTCACGAACCACGCGCGTAAAGTGCGGCTCTTGATTGAGCAGAAAGCTCGACATGGTCACATCCGCCGGGAATGTCCGACCGCTCTTTTGTCGACAGCGAAGCTCTTGCGAGCTAACCGAACGCAGCGACGCGTCCAGATCTTCTTGGCTCCTGGTCGAAGCAAGCTGTTCAAACGAAGGAGGAATCAGCAGAAGTGAGATGTTCTGTCCGATCAAATCGGACACTTCATGATCAAACAGACGCGCAGTCGCAGCATTGGCAGACACAATCCGTCCGCTCCGATCGGTTGTGATGATCGCATCAGAGACACTGCTCATGATCGATCGCAACAGCTCATCGGATCGGCGCTGCTCTGTCCGATCCAACAGCGCCACAAGCACCGCAGGCCGCCCGTTGTCCCGAATCACTGTAGCGACGGACTGAACCGGAACCAGCGTGCCATCACTGCGAAGCAGATAGTCGTCATGCGAGCTGCGATGAATCCGTCCTTCTAGCAGTGCAGCGCGCGCTGTATCCAGCTCGGGAAGCTGCTCTGGCTTGACCAACATGCGCACGGACTTCCCGATCAGCTCACTGCGATCTCGATATCCCGTCACCTGTAGGAGCGTCTGATTGCAGAACGTAATGCGTCCCGCTTCCGACAGGACAATGGCCGCAGGAACCACTTCCAAGAGTCGTCGGTAGCGCTCTTCACTCTCGGTGACTCTGCGAACGGACAGATCACGCTCGATCGCCACGGCAGCAAGCTGCGCAGCAACCTGCAAGACCGCATCCTCTTCCGCTGGCTCCGAAGGCGTTCCGTTCGATCGATACAGCGCAATCGTGCCAATCACACTGCGTGGCGAAACTTCTTCGTTCGATCCGATCGATCGTGCATCACTTGCGACAATCGGAACAGACAGACAGGATCGCAGCCCCGATGGAAGACCCTTGCGAAGATAGTCTTCGTAGAGCGGATGGCTGGTGATGTCTGTCACTTCAATCCGCATCCCACGAAACGCACACTCTCCACACATGCTCGATTGAAGTCCGATCGGAATGGTGGTCACCGCTCGCTGAAACAGCGCTGGCATCGACGGAGCCGCAACCAAACGGAGCGTCTTTTCATCCGCTTCCTTGGTCTGAATCGTACAGCGAACACTGTGCAAAAGGCTCTCGACAAGGCGCGCCACTTCACACAGCACATCACCAAGCGGCACTCCTTTGGCGATCTGATCCAAGATCTGATTTTGTCCGAGCAGCAGCAGCTCTGATCGTCGCTGCGTGGTGACATCCTGCAGCGTTCCCACAATGCTGCGCGGCTGGCCGCTCGCATCGGTACAGCGCTGTCCGAGCAGCGACATCCAGCGCAGCTGTTGATCGTGACCAAAGATCCGAAGCTCACAGGACTGCGGCGCTCCAGACACCATCACTTCCTCGAGCGATGCGAGCAGAGGGGACAGATCATCAGGATGAATCAGCTGCTTCATGCGCAGCGGATCGGCATCAAACAAGATCCCCGGAAACAGCTCACTGGCTTCCTTGGACCACGTCATCTGCTGCGTTTGCAGATCCAGCGTCCACACCGCCATCTTCGCAGCCGTCAGCGCAAGCTGTAGCCGCTCACGATGTTCGCTGATCGAGCGCTCGATCAGACGTCGCTGCGTGATGTCTGTATGCGAAACCACCACCCCTTTTGCGGTTCCCTCAAGCGGCGTCACCTTCATCGAATAGAAGCGTCGTTCCCACGGTGAGTCACAGGCGTACTCCATCTCGAAGTCGGACCGGCTTCCCCTCAGCACCTCTTCAATTCCTTGCGCCGAGCGGAGTGCTTCCTGCCGCTCATTCCCTTCCGTCTGTCGGCAGATCTCTAGGTAGTTACAGCCGAGATCTGTGCACTTCTTTCGGTTCTGAAGATCCAGCATGGAACGAAGCTGTGGGTCGGGCGCATTCTGGATTCCGAACGCATGCCACGTACGATTGCACGAGACGATCGTTCCCTGTCCGTCTAACACCACCGTATGCGGAGCCATCGAATCGAGCACGCTACGGACAAACCCTTCGCGTTCCCGTAGCTCTGTCTCTGCATGCTTTCGCCTTGTGATGTCATGAAAGATGCCGACGATTCCAAGGCAGTGTCCTTCTACTGCGCTCAGACGGCGAATCCGCGCCTCCACCCAGATCGACGTGCCGTCCTTTCTGTAGTCTTCATACTCACCATCCCAGTCACTTTCGCGCAGCCGCTCACACAGCGACTCCATTCCGATCGCTTGCGTATCGTGCGGAAACCGCGATCGAAATGGCTGACCCAGGATCTCTTCTTTGGACCAGCCAAACAGCTTCTCTGCACCGGGATTCCAGAAGCTGACATTGCCGTTGCTACCCACCACGACAACGGCATCACGAATGTTGTCCAGGATCATCGTGTCCCGCAGCCCGACAGGCATCGAGCCATCCTGCACCATCCCAGAATCGCTTTCGCTCATCCCCACCTCCTGCGCGACCAGACAGAACGACTGCGAGGGCTCGCGCGCTTGCAACGCCAACACGAAGTACAGCGTCACTCCGCTGCGCGCAAGTCAGACCGATCCTAGCCCAACTGATTTTGGATTTCGACTGCGTGAACAGAGGATGAATTCACGTCCAGGATGACGCTGCGCATTGCCTCAGATTCCGATGGGTTGACGAACCACCCTCGCGCGCTTCTGTTGCAAAGAGAGTCCCCAGCTCTCCACAGCTCGATCGATGCGGCGAGATCATCACGTATGTGTATGTAACCGTCGCGCAAGACACTCGCGCACAAACGCGACACGCAAACAGGACGCGAAGGAGTGAAAACGGAGCGCGAAGGAGTGAAAACGGAGCGCGAAGGAATCGGGAAAGGACTTGCGAGATCAGCGTCCCGCAAGTGCGCACGCTGTTGCGTGTTACGGCGTCGTACGCGAGACGTTGAAGCGGAACGCGCCACCCGACAGATCGAGCGAGTGCGGAACCACGGTCCACTCCGTCGGCTTCGGGTCTTTGGCGTTGTACATGATGCCCAGACCTTCATACAGAGAGTCGGTCACACTGGCTTTGTCGAGCGCCTTGTTGAAGGTGTCCTTGAGCGGAGTCTCCACCCAGGTCTTCAGGTTCGACTTGAGGATTCCGTCAATGATTCCGTTGCACCAGCCGCTACCGCCGCAGTTCTTGGTCTTGACCGTGAAGTTTGCGCGAACTGCCGCAGCCTGGGCGCGCTCTGTTGCTTTGTCGTACGTCAGATCGGTGCTCAGGTTCGACGAGCTGATCACGAGATCTGCGGGCAGCTTCCCAAAGACCGGCACCGTCACCACCACATGCAGCTGACCATGGAATGCCAGCTTCACCGTTGCATTCGTTCCGGCCAGCGTAAGGCCCGTGTTCGCGAACTCTGCTTCCAAGCTGGTGATGTCAACCGATGCACTGGAAGATGTGATCGGAGGAACCGCAAACGTTGACTTGTGTGCGGCTCCGTTGGGGTCTCCGTACAGCACCTGGGAAAGCTCTGAAGACGGCGTAAACGTCGCGGTCCCCGCGCTGACCACAAACGAGCAGTTCTTCAGCTTGACTGCGTTGGTGTACCCGTCAAAGTCGGCCTGTCCGATCTGACCTGCTTTGGTCTCTGTCAGCCCTTGCTGAAGCTCTGCGATCTCTGCTTCTTCACCGCATCCAGCGAGCGTTCCGGTTGCGACCATGCTGACCAGCAGCGGGACCATCTTGAGCGACAATCGTTTCATCATCGGGAGGCCTCCAAGGGTTCAGATTTTCAGCTTGAGACAACGTACAGACAACGGCTCGTCGTACCTAAATCACGCAGAGCCCGTCAACTGGTTTCCGTGCAGCAACTTGGCGCTGCTAATTGAATCGATTCCACAGGTTGTAGACAGCGGTCTTGGTCTCTGCACTGGCGGACCAAAACGTGTAGCGCGTGTGACTGGCGAGTCCGTTCAGTCCATTTCGATAGTCACTCACTTGTCCATCAAGCGCTGACTTCATCGCGCAGCCCGCATACACCGCATGAATGTGTGGTGCTTCCGAAGAAGGCCAGCCATCCGATCCTGGCTTGCGATACCAAGCCGCGAATCCATACGCACCCAGCGACGACAGGAGCGATCGAATCTGCGACTCTGTTCGACCCGCTGTGCGAATGTCGATGGCTGCGGTGTAGGGCTGTCCCGATGCCGTTCCGTCTTGTGCGTGATAGCCAGCAGAGGCCGCTGCACTGCCAATCGTTTGCGAGATCTGATCCGCCGTGATGCCAATGCAGCGAAGTCGATCCGACGCTTCGGGATGAAGTCCCCACTTGAGCAGCGCTTTGTTTGGACACGCTGCGGTGATCTCGCGATCTTCCAGCGGAGAGACTTCGATCTCTTCATCCAGAGGGTCCGTTCCACAGCCCGCAAAGATGGCAAGTGGCAGCAACAAAGAGCGTGCGCGTGCGTTCATAGCCTGTGCACATTGCATCGCTTGTGCCAGCACAAGACACGCAGCCATTTCCGTCGCTGCTTGCGAGATTCCTAGCCGCTGCGCTGCGCGGTGCTGCTGCCGGTTTCAGCCAGCAACCTGTAGACTCGATCCATCAGTCTCCCGGTCGCGCGATCCACAGTCCGTACGGATGGCCCGCCATGCGCAGCGCTGCATGGGTCTGCATTCCGGGCACACCATCAATGTCCAGCGCGATTCCAAGCTGCGTAGCCAGCTGCTGCTGACGTTCTTTCCACACCGTGAGATCTTCCAGCTTGTCCAGATCGAACGACTCATATCCGGCGCTGCGCAAGCGCAGAAAGACTTCGTCACCGGGGTCGCCCTGCCCGCGATCATCACTCGCTTCGCGATGTCCGTACACACCCACCACAGAGCTACCACCTTCGGCAATCCGGCGCACCGCTTGGTTTCGATAGGGCCAGTGAAACTGCCGCTGAATGCCAAAGCGTCGCGTCAGATAATCGACCAGTCGCACCGCAGAATCCAGCTGCACTTCATACAGCTCGGCATCGCTTCCCTGACAGATCTCGATTCCGATCGACTGATGATTCACCGCGCGCACGCCCGCGTGATAGGTCGTTTCTCGCATCACATCAGCGACGCAGGCAATCGATCCATCAAAGTCGATCACAAAGTGTGCGCTCGCGCAGATTCCGTCTTCCGCCCAGCCCGACACCACATCCATCTTGTGATCATGTTCGGGATGAGGAATCGGCCCTGTCAGGATCTTCTGCCGTCGCTGATCGGCTCCACCCGGAATTCCGCGCGTGGTATGTAGCACGATCGCGTGAATCCACTCTGTTTCACTCCGTGGCTCCCGATCAGGAGTCGTCAGACGCAGTCCGTTTGGATCGAGCCAGCTGCGAATGATCAGTCCCGAAACCTCTTCGACGTTCCCGTCCACGATCACGCCCATGACAGCACCCGCTTTGGCAGCCTACTTTGATTATACAGAGACTTTGGGCACGCTCCATCGCAGCGCAACCAGTGCTACGGACAGACCTTTTGGACACAGCGCATCTGTCGTCACCAAACACGCTACACTTGCACCATGCCAACGCGTCTCTGTTCCGATCACGCACGCTCTCTGTTCGCACTGTCTTTGGCTTCCGTCCTTTCTGTCGCAGCCTGTTCCGATGATACCTCCAGCGGAAACACGCAGACAGACACGGGACCAGGCCCCATGCCGATTCCCACCACCGCATCTTGTGCAACCGCCAGCGGCGGAGGAAAAGCCCAGGTCAGCACACCGACGCTGCTCCTGACCTTGAAAGATCGCTATGAGGAAGCGTGGCTGGGCTCTGCTGCGGTCGCAGATCTGGATGCAGATGGCAAAGCAGAGATCATTTCAGCACGCGGCGGAGTGGTTGTGGTGTGGAAGTCCGATGGATCGCTGGCGTGGCGATATGCGACTGCACAAGGACGAATCTGGTCGAGTCCTGTCGTCGCTGACTTTGTTGGCGATCGAAAGCTAGAGATTGCAGTGGCCGCGCGCGATCGCATCTTTCTGCTGGATGCAAGTGGACAAGTCCTGCCGGGATTTCCCGCCATCTGGCAAGACGAGCTGCGCTCTCTGGCCGGCGGTGACGTCGACGGAGACGGCAAGCTGGATCTGATCACTTCGGTGGCCCGCAGCGGTCCCACCGATGTCGTACAGGCATTCCGCAGCGATGGCACCAAGGTCGCAGGATTTCCGCCCAATCAGACGGGAACCAGTGGCTGCGCAGTGGATAACAAGTGCTATCTCGCGGGCTGTTACGATCAAAACCTCGCGGTCGGAGATCTGGACGGAGACAGCAAGCTCGATCTGGTGGCTCCGCATGACAATGCCTACGCCAGCTTTCACAAAGGAAGCGGTGTGGCGTTTGATGCAAACACGCAGTTTAAGCCCAAGAAGACCCCCGGCGTTCGCTACCTTCACGATCTTGCGGAAGCGCAGCGCGGCTATGCCACCGACGAAGCGACCGCACTACAAGCACACTTTACCAACACCGCGCCAGCGATTGTGGATCTGGATGATGATGGAAAAAATGATGTGGTGATGCTCGGCTCTGTTCAAAACGCAGCGCAGAGCAATCGACTCTTGGGAGTCGGTCTGTGGGCGATCCACAGTGACGCCAGCCGGCTGGCGGGATGGGAGACTCCCTTTCACGCACCGCAGTATCTGTCCGGTCTGTGGGATCTCGGAAACACCAACATCGTGGCCGCAACCAATCAAGTCAGCGTCGCAGATCTGACCGCACAGTCGCCCGGAAAGGAGCTGGTCTTTGCGGGCTTTGATGGAACAATTCACGCGGTCTCTGCGCAGAACAAAGCGCTGTGGTCCTTCCGATACACCAGCGATCCGAACGTACTTACCGGCGGTGTAGCCATCGGTGATCTGTCCGGTGATGGCATTCCTGAAGTGGTGTTTGCCAGCTATTCCACTGATGCGGACAAGAGCGCGCTGTACATTGTCGATGCGGGCGGAAACTTGCAGCACAAGCTTGCACTTCCTCGTCGCGGAGCCATGCCAGTTCCTACGCTTGCAGATGTGAACGGAGACGGAACCGTCGAGATCGTGGTGTCGCTCAAAGACGCGATCGACAAGGTTGAAAGTGTGCTGGTCTACACCGTTCCGGGCTCTGCGCAAAACTGTCTGCCATGGCCCACTGGACGCGCGGATCTGCTGCGCAGTGGTGTTGCGAAAAACACCAAGTAGTCGGCGCGATCCGCGACCCTTTCTACGTCAAAACCAGCGCTACGCGCGGGCTCCTTCTCGGACCAGCAGCGCCTTTTTGCGCGCAATGCCCCAGCGATATCCAGACAAGTTTCCGTCGCTGCGCACCACGCGATGACAAGGAATCGCGATGGCAACTTGATTCCGTGCGCACGCACCAGCCACCGCGCGAACCGCTGCTGGTGCACCGATTCTTGCTGCGAGATCGCGATACGTGGTGGTGGTTCCCATCGGAATCTCACACAGCGCGCTCCACACCTTGCGCTGAAACGGAGTCCCTTGCAGATCGAGCGGTAGCGGCCTTGCGGCTTCTCCCGGTCGCTCGATGCGGGCGATGACTTTCGCGGTCACGTCCGCCAGCGCGGGATCAGAGGCAAACGATACCTCCTTGTGCGCAGCAAAGGAGTCCAGAAACAGACTCCGCAGTGCGTCGGGATCGTCTCCCATCCAGACTGCACAGACCCCAGCTTCACTGGTGGCAACAAGGACAGAACCAAGTGAGCTGCTTGCAATCGCTGCACGAATCATGACGCTGTTTTCTCCCAAGCAAGCGGACCCAGCAAAGACAGCGCACGGCTGATTCCTTGTGTGCTCCGCGTGTTTGGCGAAAACCTAGCAATTTGTCGCGCGATGTTCACGCAAATAGATGCGGACGCTACCTTAGGAAGAAAAGAGACTTTCGCGGGCAGACTGACAGATCGCAGCGACGGCGGGATGCTTGATTCGTCGCTCTACAGAGATCGCATAAAAGCGCTCGACCACACCATCAAGCTGACCGATCAGCTCGCAGTCATACTGCGCCAGGATCGCTTTGGCCATCAGCAGCGGTGCTGCAAACACACCGATTCCTGCGCTGCCAAACGACTTCATGAGCGCGCTGTCTTCAAACTCTCCCACGATGTGTGGACGTAGATCGTGATCGGACAGCCACTGCTCGACACTGCGGCGCAGCATGGTGTTGTCGGTTGGGAGCAGCAGCGGCGCATCGGTCACAGACTGTGGAAACTGCTTCCGCAGTCGCTTGGCCAGCGTCGATGATCCAAACAGAGCCACCGGACTTTCGCCCAGCAGGTGATTGAACGCGCGCACCTTCACAGTCTGTCCCAGCGGCGCATCGGTCAGCACCACATCCAGCTCATGCAGCGCCAGATCCGCGAGCAAGCGCTCTTGACGATCTTCGCGACAGATCAAGCGCACCGGATCTTTGAGCTGATACACCGGAAGCAGAATCTGCTGCGCGATCAGCTTGGGAAGGACATCTGCGACGCCCACCTGCAAGCGGAGTCCGGCTCCGCTCTTTCCGGTGATCGCTTGCTGCAAGTCCCGTCCCAGCGCAAAGATCTCATCGGCATACTGAAACGCAATCCGACCGATCTCTGTAAGCACCAAGTTGCGGCTGTTGCGATGAAACAGCGGCTCTCCCAAGCTGTCTTCCAAGGATCGGAGCTGCGCAGACAGCGTCGGCTGCGTCAGGTGAAGTTCCTGCGTCGCGCGGGTGATGCTTCCCGTCCGCGCAATCACCCAGAAGTAGTACAGGTGGTGATAGTTGAGCCAGTCCATGAACACACCTTAGGAAGCAATTCCGCCTGCCAGGATTCTCCACAAAAAGCGCGGCGAAAACAGCGAAGTTGGCGGCTCCATCATGTGCATCGCCAGCAGAAACTGTTTGGCCAGCACGCGGTCATGCGCAACCGATTCATGCAGCCGCCCCATCAGCCACTCCAGGATCGGATAGCCAATCGGACGCTCTGCTTCGACCTCTGGATAGCGGAAGTCTTCGCCGGTGGCCATCAACCACGGAATGTCTACCAGCGAAGCCAGCGACTCTTGATAGCTGCGCGAAAGGCCATCGAGCGATCCCTCGTTGCGTTCCTGATGCGCCGACAGACTCGTCCCCAGCAGCTGCGCGCTCAGCACCGCAGTCGTCATTCCCTGTCCGTAGATCGGATTGAAGCTACAGTGCGCATCTCCCAACACAACCAGACCTTCGGGCAGATCGCGCAGCCGCTCATAGTGCCGTCGCTGATAGCTTGGGAACTTGTGCAGCACAACATCGCTCAGCGGCTCTGCATGACGAAGGAGCCGATACATATCGTCCACCGGAAGACCCTTGGCGTATTGCAGATAGCCTTCTGGATCCGACGGAGGATGATCCCCGAGCATCCCAGCGGTCAGCGTCACCCAGCGATCCCCTTCGATCGGTCCAATGATTCCGATTCGCTTTCCTTCCGGGGGCATTCCGATCGCGTACAAGCTCTTGTAATCGGGTCGATGCGCGGGATCGGGCTGCTTGTAGATGCGCGTTGCATAGACCAGATCCACGCGAACTCTGCTCTCTTCTGGCTTCGACAGACCCAGCTCTGCCAGCCACTTGGGCGTCAGCGATCCCCGACCGCAGGCATCGGCCACAAGGTCCGCTGTCAGAACCTCTGTCACAAGCGCACCGGACGCATCGCGATGACGAACCTTCACCCCTGTGATGCGACGACGATCTTCGCTGGACACAAGTCCCAGCACATCGCACTGCGAAAGCACGCGAACCTTCGGAGTGTCCCGGATGCGACGCCGCACTTCCTGTTCAAAGAACGGGCGCGTCATCATCAGCACACAGACTCCGCTTGGGAATCGGACCTTGTCGACGCCAAAGTGATACCAGCGAAGGTCGTTACTGAAGTCGACTTCGACCGCTCCTTTGTCTTTCAAGCTCTGGATGATTCCAGGAAACAGCGAATCAAAGGTGCGCGCACCACGCTGCAGCAAGCCGTGAAGCTGACGACCCTGCGGCACTCCTTTGCGAGGCACTGCGGAGTCTGGCAGATCATCGCGCTCGATCAGCAGCACGTCATCGAAATGGGAAGCCAGCACACGCGCCGCAGCCAGTCCTGCCATGCTTGCGCCCAGCACAATCGCTCGTCGAGTTCCCGCAGGTGTGATCGATGCATTCATCTCAAGTTCCTACGTGTCATAGATGACTCAGACTAGATCGCAGCAGAGATCGCGGTCGGATCCAAGACTTGCAATACATCTGGCGCAATCTCTACAAGGAATCCGCGCTTGCCACCATTGATGAAGATCTTGGGAAGCGCCAAGATCGTGGACTCTACGTAGACAACAAGCGCCTGCTTGGTGCCAAACGGACTACAGCCACCGACTTGATAGCCGGTGTAGCGCGTCACGTTCTGCGGAGTACACGGCTGCACCGTCTTACAACCCAAGAAACGCGCCAGGTTTTTCGTCGAGACTTCGCGGTCCCCGTGCATCAGCACAAGCAGCGGTTTCTTTTGATCATTTTCAAACACCAAGGTCTTGATGACTTGATGCTCGTCGACACCCAGACTCTGTGCAGAGTGCTTGGTTCCGCCGTGCTCTTCCCAGTCATAAAGATGCGGAACAAATGTGACTTTGTGACTCCGCAGGAAACGGACAGCCGTCGTGACAGGAACTTCGCTCATGAAAGGTAATTACTCTGCGCCAAGTCGCTGACATCACGCAAGAACTGTCTCTGCGTGCACCGACTCGCGCTTGACAGATCCACCGAACAGCAAGCAGCCTGGATCCATCAGGACTTAGGAGTAACCAGAATTATGCGTCGTGTTGGCCTCTCCATCATCAGCGCTTCTGCACTGCTCGGAATCGGACTGTGTGTCTTGTCTGCATCATGTAGCGACAACAGTGCAGGAGACACCAAGACAGACATGGGAGACGAAGACTCTCGTGAAGCACCGACTGTGACCGCAGTCTCTCCCACGCGCGCAGTCAACAATGTCACAACCCCCATTACCATCACCGGAAAGGGCTTTCGGGAAGGAGCCTCCGTTACCGTCGGTGGTGCCGCTTGTACTTCGGTCTCTGTTGTGTCCGACACGTCGATCACCTGCACCGCACCAAGCAAAGCGGGTTCGTGCGGTTTTCAAGACATCGTGGTCACCAATCCCAATGACAAAAAGGGTGGAACTGGATCGAAGCTGTTTGCGTACGCTTCCTCTGGACTCGCGTGGGCGACTCCGGTCGATTATCAGGTCGGAAACTATCCGCGTCGGGTGATCACTGCCGACATAAACGGAGACGGAAAGCTCGATCTCGTGTCTGCCAATCAGACCGGAAGCACTGTCACCGTCCGTTACGGAGCCGGAGACGGAACCTTCCCGATGGACAAGTCTGTCACCGTTGCAATTGGTGCAGCAACGGTTCCGATGGATGTGATTGCAGTGGATCTAAACGCAGATGGGAAGCTCGATCTGGCGACGGTGAACGCGGGCGGAAATGGCTCTGTCTCTGCGCTCATCAATCAGAGCGAATCGAACTTCAAAGCAACCGTGACATCAACAAACGTCAGCTCCTTTTCCAGCGGAGTTGCGCTCGCGAGCGGAGACTATAACGGAGACGGAAAAGTCGATCTGGTCGTCTCGTCAAACGCATCGCTGTATGTCCTTCCGCTGGCAGGAGACGGAACCGGATCGTTTACCCCCGGAACGATTCGCGCCGTCGGAGGAATCACGTCCGACATCGCGCTGATTGATATGGATGGCGATGGCAAGCTGGATCTGGTCACCGCAAACTTTAGTACGAACAGCGTCACGGTGGCGCTGGGAGCGGGAAACGGAACCTTCAGCAATCCGCTCAATCAGAATGCATCGACCCGTCCGGGCGGACTGTTTGTGACCGATCTAGACGGAGACAAAAAGCTCGATGTTGTGGTCGCAAACACCATCGGCAACAACGTCAGCGTACTGCTCGGAACCGGCGGTGGACTGCTCGCCAATCCGGTACAGCTTCCGCTGGGAACGAACTCTCCTGAGAGCGTGTGGGTCGCCGATTGGGATGGCGATGGCAAGCCGGACATCGTGACCGCAAACAGCCAGAGCAACAACTGGAGCTACTTCCAAGGAACGAGTCCCACCCAGTACGCAGCGCCGGTTCACACCATGACGGGAACCACTCCATCGGGAGTCGCTTCCGCAGATCTAAACGGAGACGGAATGCAGGACTTGGTGCTGGCCAACGCCGGAAGCAACAACCTGCAAGTCATCTTGTCCGCGTGCAAGTAGTCAGTAGGAACGCAGCACCCGCGCCGGATTCCCAGCCACAATCGTGCGCGGCGCCACCGACTGCGTCACCACCGCGCCAGCCCCCACCTGCGCGTTGCGACCAATCGTAACTCCGGGCAACAGCACCGCGCCCACACCGATGTCACAGCCCGCTTCCAGCGTCACTTTCGCAAAGCCAATCGGTCGATGCAGGATCGGCTCCCACGAGCCATCAGGAGCCTGCGGAAGCTCATGCGCAGAGGTCAAGATCATCACGCGCGGACCGATTCCTACGTCTTCACCGATCTCGATTCCGCCTGCGGAATGAAAGAACACATCCTGACCGATCCAGGATCCGGCCCCGATGCGTAGCTCGTTTTTGTAATAGCCCTTCAGGATGGCGCGATGTCCGACGTAGACACGCTCGTGAAGGTAGACGTGTTCGGGATGGAAGATGAGCACGCCCGGCTCGATCACCACAGAGTCGGGACAACAGCCGAGCGCGGAACGAACGAACTCGCCGCTGCCATGACTGCGCGGCGGCGGTCGCATCAGAACTGGTAGCGCACGCCAAACTGTGCGCGGAAGGGAGTCTGACGGCTGAGCACCGTTCCAAACGTGGTCACAATGTCGCGGTTTTCAAAGCCCGCTTGGTTGCTTCCGCCCACCGGCGTCGACAGATCCAGCAGGTTGAACAGATCGACGATCACCGACAGGTGCTGCTTGATAAGCTCGTGCATGTCGTACTGAAGTCGGACGTTTAGCTCGACCAGATCCGGGCTGCGCAGCTCGGTCCACTTGCGGATGTCGTTCGGGTCCGCCGCTGGATCGAGTCCGCGCCAGCTATAGCGACCGACATAGCCCGAGCTGTCCGGCTTGTTCTGACGATAGATGCGCGTCGCTGGAGCCCCCGACATATACGTCATGTTCACGCCGCCGGTCAGTCCGTGGAACGTATAGCTCGACTGCACCTTGAGCTGATGACGGTGATCATCGGCCAGGTAGCCATAGAAGCGCAGGTCGCGCGGCATGTCATTTCGCAAGAGCGAGATCTGATCATCCGACGTGCCGTCCAAGAACGACAGCGTATAGGCAACAAAGACCGTCCAGTTGGCGCTCGGGCTCCCGGACACCGCAAAGTCCACGCCGTTATAGCGACGGAATGCGGACTCCGACGGACGATACGCGTAGACGTTGCCCTTGGTCGGATCGGCGAAGTTTACGTAGCGGCTTCCGTCGAGCGAGCTCTGTGCGTTCAGCTCAATGTCTTCCCACTGGAACGAGATCTTCCGATACGAATACGTGATGCTGCCGATGAGGTTGGCGAACAGCTCGCGCTCGACGGACACCGTCACAGAGTCCGAGTGCGGCGGCGTCAGGCTCAGCTTGGCGTTGCCACACTCCATGCGCAGGCTGCCGTCGTCGCAGCGTCCTCGCAGATCGTAGCCATCGCCACCTCCCGACGAGGTCACGAAGCGATCAAACCGTCCGGTTCCGCGCGTGTACTGCCACGTACTCGTCTGATAGGTCGCATCCGCCGAAAACGTCGGCAGCAGGCTGACCACTTCGTTGGCGCGACCGTACGCCATCTTCAGCAGCGTCTTGCCGTCGCGGGTCAGATCAATGTTTAGACCCAGGCGCGGACCAAAGCCAAGCAGGTTCTGAACCGTTTCCCCGCGTGAGTTTTGGGTATAGCCGTAGTCAACACGCAGACCCGGAACCACCGTCAGCCACGACACCGGCTTCCAGGTATCTTGCAAAAACGCGCCGACCGCAAAGCCGTAGCGAACCTGCGCCACCGCCGGATCAAACGTGTTCACCTGGTAGCATGGCGTCGCCGACGATCCCATCTTCGGGTTCGGGTCCACAGGCACACAGCCGTACGGACGCTCCGTCGAGGTCGGATCGCGCGAAAGCACCGTTCCATCCGCCGAGGTATCGTCGAGATACGTCGAGTTTCCCGGCGTCGCCGTGTAGTAGTAGTGACGCAGGAACTGACCCTGCAGACCGGCTTTGAACGTGTGCTGACCGAGCCAGCCCTTCTTCACCCACGTCACGTTCGGGTCAAACTGCACACGGATTCGCTTGTCGTCGACAAAGCGCGCCTGTCCAGCGTTGTTCCACGCGATGTTGTTCGCAGCGTCGGTGTGCCGAGGCGAGACACGATCGCCCGCAATCGGCTCGACCGCGATGTTGCTGTAGACGACGCCCGTCTGAAGGTTGAAGATGACGTTGTCGGACGCAAACCAGTCGTAGTTCAGCGACGCGAAGTTGCCGCCCTGACGCTGGATCGTCTCTGCTTCATTCGCCGTCGAGTTCGTCTGAACCGTGTTGTAGATCCAGGCCGGATCGGCGTTAAACGACAGCTCCAAGCGGTGACGCGCCGACGGAGCCCACGTCAGCTTGATGCGAGGATACGCGCCGTAAAACTCCCGCGTCGCGTGCTGGACGTTCAGCGGCGGACCTGGCACCACCGCCTGTGCGGTATAGCGAAGCTCCGTCGAGATATAGAACCACAGCTTCTGCTTTACGATCGGACCGCTCACGTTCAGGTTGAACTGATAGCCCGCGTTGGGCGGCCTCGGATCGCTCTGATCGAGCAGCCGTCCTTCATACAGCTGCGATCCCGCGCGCGCGCCCGACGACAGCGCTTGGTGATTGAAGTAAAAGCTCGTATCGACCGAAAACTTGTCCGACCCGCGCTTGGTCACCAGGTTGATGACACCGCCGAGCGAGTTGTACTGCGCATCGATCGCCAGCAGGCTGGTATCGACCTGACCAATCGCATCGAAGTTGAAGTTCGACGAAAAGGTATTCGACACCGGATCGGTGATGTCGAGTCCGTCGACCAGATAGCGGTTGTGACGAAGCGAGCCACCGGCCATGACTGGATTGCCGCCACCGACGACACCGGGAAGCTGCTGGACGATGTTTTGATAGCTTCGCCCGGTCGCGATCTTGCTCTGCTGCTCTGCCGTGAGCACGCGTCCCGTCGAGACCTTTTCGCTGTCAATCCGCGTCCGCTCTTCGAAGATCTTGGTCGTTTCGCCCTGCGCAAGCTCTGCCGCAAAGTCGAGCTTGAGCGTTCGCGTCTCACCGAGCTGAAGCTTCACCCGACGCTTGATCGGCTGAAGCCCTTCGTATTCGACGGTGACATCGTAGCTACCGTGCGGAATCGACAGAAAGTCAAACCGTCCGTCGTCGTCCGTCATCGTGGACTTGCTGCCGCCGATCATCGCCTCGGAGCGGATCGTGACCTTCGCGCCAGGCATCGGCACGCCCGTGCCCGCTTCGAGCACCGTGCCCGACAGCCGCGCGTTCTGCTCGCCCACCGCGTAGGCAGACTGCTCCGCCACCGCCGGAGCGGCGCACGCCACCGCCAGAACAAACAGTCGCTGCGCAAACAGCCGCCTGCTTCGCATTTAGTTCCCCACCACTTGGCTGGAGGCAAACGGACAGTTCACCTCGGTTGGAACGCCGCTGGCATCGGTTGCAACCGTCAAGCACGGCAGGCAGCTTGTGAGCGCGCCGCTCGCTTTGGCGTTCTTGTACGCGGCATCGTTTCCATCCGGTGGCGGTGGAGTCGCCTGACCGGCCAGCACGCGCTCTTCGCAAATCGCCGAGTAGGTTCCCTTCGGAAGCTCGGTCGCCGCCCCTGGCACCACAAGCTGCGACGGAATCGAAGTCGCCGTCGGAGACGCTTCCTTATACACCTTATAGAGCGGCATCGTCACAAACGTCTTGCCGTCGGCGGACACCGGAACCGGGCCCATGTCGATGTACGGAACCACGAGCTGGTTAAAGAACCCAAGCTGCACCGGCAGTCGCGCGGGCGGAGCCGTATTCGGCGTCAGCGCCGGATCGACGATCTGATACAGCCGATACTCACGAGAGGCGATCTTCAGATCCTGATCGATCCGTCCGGTCACCGTCGCAAAGCGCTTCACCGATTGGCAGGGCAGCGTGCTCGGCGCTTGCAGATGGATGACTTCCATCACGGCGCTGTAGCTGCCGGAGCGTCCCGGCTTGCCGCTGTTGGCGGACAGCAGCTCTGGAATGTCCGCGAACACCGGATACTGACGATTTTTGTGAATCAGATCGAGCCGCTCGTCGAAGGGCTCATCGCTCGTCGCCGTACACGGGCTGTCGAAGAAGTAGACCTGGCCCGCGTTCACCACTTCCAGCGGGTTGCGCTTGCCATCGGTCCAAAACGGCGACGTTGCACTCAGCGAAGACGACACCTTGTTCGTGGTATCCGCTGATCGCGTCGTCGCAAACACCGTATACGGCACCATCGGCCAGTCGCCGCGCTTGTTCCCGACCGCACGCAGCCGATCGATGGTCTTTACCCCGGTGATGAAGTTCTGGGCGTAGACGACACCGGCCAGAAACTCTCCATCGTCGGGATACGGGCTACAAGCCGAAGCGAAAGAAGCCAGCGCTGCGACGGAAAGAAGTCGAGCGACGGCGGGCATACGGAACAACTCAGTCGAGACGACAGCTCGCTTGGATGGCATAGCGGCGCGAATACTTACGCGATGGCCTGCCGCTTTCAAGCTTTTCCCACACGCACCGACCTGAGCCCACGCAACCGCTGGACGTTGTGCCCAAGCCTCCGACTCAGCTGCGAGGTCTAGCGCGGCTCCAGCTTGACGGACACGGCGCTCAGCTGCGCGACATAGATGCCGCCTTGACCGTAGCCGCCACGCTCCCCGTGACGCTGCCTGTGCGAGCTGCGGACTTCATGGTCGGCAAACAGCATGCCGGTGATTCGTGCGCGGGTGCCACTCGGAAGCGGAGCCGACAGCCGACGACCCAGCAGCTCCAGGCTGCGATCCACCCAGACCCGACCGAGCGCCAGCGGACCGAGCGGCCCACGCTGCCAGATGATCGGTCCGATGGTGGTGACAAACCGTCCGTGCCAGCGCTCCGGGTCCAGCTCCAAGTCGACCACGCTCACCGGGACGGGACCACCAATCGCACGGCGCAAGTCTCGCTCTGGATCGGACAAGCACGGAGCATGGTCCAGCGCCCCATCGCCCCACCCCATCGTCACCAGTCGACTTCGTCCTTCGCTCGGCACCGCCGCAAGGACACGCACTAGCTCTGGCCGCGCAGCCTGTAGCATTCGAGATTGATTCGCTTCGGATCTTAGAATGACTTGGCCCAAATCGAGCGCCGACTTTCGGGCATTTTCGTAAATCTGGACGAGCCGGTGTACGGTGTGCGCCATGCAAACCCTCACAGTGCTTATCACCGGTGCATCCAGCGGAATCGGCGCCGCGCTCGCCCGCGACTTTGCCAAGCGAGGTGCCCGTCTGGTCCTGGTGGCCCGTCGCACCGATCGATTGGAAGCGCTCGCCAGTCAGCTACGTCAAGGCGGCAGCGAAGTCCTGGTGGTCAGTGGCGATGTCACCCGCGACGGCGACATGGAACGAGCGACCGAAGCCGCCATTCGCACATTTGGCGTGCTGGATGTCGTCGTTGCCAACGCCGGCTTTGGCGTTCAAGGACTGTTTACCAAGCTCACGCTCGATGACGTACGTCGCCAGTTTGAAACCAACGTGTTTGGCGTGCTGCGGACGTTTTACGCAACCTATCCCGCGCTCAAAGACACCAAGGGTCGCTTTGTCATCATCGGCAGCGTGTCTGGCTTCTTCTGCGCGCCCGGCACCATCCCATATGCGATGAGCAAATATGCGGTCCGCGCCCTGGCGGAAGGTCTGTCGCTGGAGCTGGCTCGCGACGGAATCTCTGTCACCCACATCGCGCCCGGCTTTGTCGAATCCGAGATCTCGATGGTGGACAACCAAGGCGTCCTGCACGACACGCCACCGCGACCGAAAGCGCCGCAGTTTTTGTTTATGAAGACGCCGAAAGCGGCCAAGCAGATCGTCGATGCGATCATGGCGCGCGAGCCACTGCGAGTCATCACCGGCCACGGCAAAGTCCTGACGGCTGCCAGTCGCTTCACGCCAGATCTGCTGCAAGGAACCTTCAAGCTGCTGAGCGGACGGCTCGCGAAGTTCACCTTGGAATAGCGACGTGGCACACAGCGACCGCATCTTGAGCGCGCGTGGCGAGCCCGATCTAAGCAGCCTGTCACGCATCCCCTTCGATGTCATCGTCGTCGGCAGCGGCGCAGGCGGCGCCCTGTTTGCAAAGGAAGCCGCGCGACTGGGCCTGTCGGTGCTCGTGCTGGAAGCGGGCGGCCATCACCTGCCCGGTCAGATGACGCAGCGCGAAGGCGACATGCTGCCCAAGCTGTTTTACGACGCGGGCGGACGCTGCACAGACGATGGCGCGGTGATGATCCTGCATGGCAAAGGGATCGGCGGCTCGACGGTTCACAACACCAACTTGTGCAAGCGCGCTCCCGATGAGGTCTTGTCGCGCTGGGTCCACGAACACGGCTGCTCCGGCTGGAGCCCGTCCGAGCTATCCGCCGACTATGCCGCCGTCGAAGAAGAGCTTCACGTCACGCCCCTTGGCGAAGCGGACGTCAACCGAAACAACGCGATCATGCGCAGCGGCGTCGAGCGGCTCGGCTGGAAAGGCAGCTTGCTTCGTCACAACCGCCAAGGCTGTCAGCGCTCGGGCTTTTGCGAGCTGGGCTGCGCCTACAACGCCAAGGAAAACGCCGCCAAGATTGTCATCCCGAGCGCGCTCCAGCTGGGCGCCCAAGTGGTCTGCGATGCGCGCGTTGTCCAGATCCTCCACGACGGAAAGCGCGTCAAAGGCGTGGTCGCAGCGGTGCAAACAGAGGATGGACCGCTCGGCGCAAAGACAGCGCTTTCGGCCCGGGCGGTCTGTGTCGCAGGGAGTGCGGTGATGTCGCCTGCGCTCCTACTCCACAGCGATGTGCCGGATCCGCACAAACAGGCAGGACGATCGCTGCGGCTGCATCCCGGTGTCGCGGTTGGCGGTCGCTTTGCCGAGCCAGTCGAAGCCTGGAAAGGCATTCCGCAGAGCTATGAGTGTACCGAAAAGCTCCAGTTTCACGACGGAGCCGAGGATCGCTGCTGGCTGATTCCAGCGTTTGCGCATCCCGGTGGCTTTGCCGGACTTCAGCCGGGCTTTGGCAAAGCGCACGCACAAGCAATGCGAGACTACGCGCACACAGCGGTGGTGGCGGCGATGCTGCACGATGAAAGTCGCGGCATCGTCACCGCTGGTCGCGACGCGGATGCGCAGGTTCACTATGAGCTTTCGCAGGCCGACGCCAGGTCGCTGTTGCGAGGCGTTCATGCCGCTGCCGAGATCCTGCTCGCAGCCGGTGCCGAGCACGTCATGGTGCCGCTCGCACGTCCGCTGATTGCCCGTCGCGTAGAAGATCTGGCGCTGCTTTTGACGCATCGCTATCGGCCCATCGATCCGCTGCTGACGTCGGTGCACCCGATGGGAAGCCTGCCGATGGGAAGTGATCCGCGTCGCTCCGTCGTCGATCCAAGCGGTCGTCACCATCAGCTGCAAGGTCTGTATGTGGCCGACGGAAGCATCTTTCCGACTTCGATTGGCGGACCGCCGCAGCTGACGATTTATGCGACGGGACGAAGGGTTGCCCGCACCGCAGCCAGCGACCTGCGCAGTCGGAGCTAACTGGACATGCGAGCGCTCGCTTGTGGACTGATCCTGACGACGCTGCCGGGCTGCGCGGCGTGGTACGACTTGTTTCAGCGCGACAAGGCCCGGCCCAGCTTGTATGCCGAAGCGATGGCCCTGCCAAAGCCGGCGCAGACCGATGTCGCAATTGTGCTCGGCTGTCCAGCTCGTCCCGACGGAAGTCCGTCGCTGTGCCTGCGCTGTCGGATTCATGCCGCGCTGCATGCCTATCGAACCGGGACGGTGCGCGCCGCGATCTTTGCCGGGGGCGCAGCGCACAATCGCTTCGTCGAAGCAGCCGTCATGGCACACGAAGCCCAGCGACAAGGCATGCCCGCGTCGGCAATCTTGCAAGAGCCAGACTCGCTGACGACGTGGCAAAACCTGCGCTTCAGCCAGCGGATCATGAAGGCGAGCGGCTTTCAGACGGCGCTGCTCATCTCGACGAGAGATCACCTGCCGCGCGCCCGACGGTTTGCCGACTACTATCAGATTCCGACGGCGCTTTTGGCGTGCGAGGATGCGCCGTAGCCGTCGACCGCAGCTTATTCCGCCCGGTCTTCGGCCAGGTTTTCAAAGCGCGTGTACTGGTTCAAAAACGCAAGCCGCGCGGTTCCCGTCGGTCCGTTTCGCTGCTTGCCGATGATGATCTCGGCGACGCCTTTGTCGGGCGACTCTTTGTTGTAGTACTCGTCGCGGTAGATAAAGCAGATCACGTCGGCGTCTTGCTCGATGGCGCCGGATTCGCGAAGGTCGGATGCCATCGGACGCTTGTCGGCGCGCGCTTCCACCGATCGATTGAGCTGCGACAGCGCCAGCACCGGCACCTTCAGCTCTTTGGCCAGCGCCTTGAGTCCGCGTGAGATCTCGCTGATTTCCCGTTCACGGCTCTGGTCGCGACCCTGCGGCGAGCCGTGCATCAGCTGAAGGTAGTCGATGACCACCAGCCCGAGCTGATCGAGCCCTTGCGGAAAAATCGATGAGTCCGAGCGCCAGCGACGACACTTGGTGCGAATTTCCATCAAGCTCGGCGAGCCACCATCGTCGATCCACATCGGCGCTTCGGCAATTCTCCCGGCGGCTTTGGTGATGCCAATCCAGTCGCGCGTCTCGAGCATGCCCGAGCGGAGCTTCTGCGACTCGACCCGCGCTTCGCTGCACAGAACACGCTCGATGAGCGACTCTTTGGACATTTCCAGCGAAAACACCAGCGTCGGAACCCCGTGATTGAGCGCGGCATTTTGGGCGCAGTTCATCACAAACGCGGTCTTTCCCATCGACGGACGCGCGGCAATGATGACCAGATCTCCGGGCTGAAATCCGGCGGTCATGTCGTCGAACTTCACGTAATCGGTGGCCACGCCGGTGACGGCTTGCTTGCGTGAAAATCGCTGCTCCAGTGCTTTGATCGCGTTGTGGAGCACGCGACGGACTGGCTCGTAGCTCTGACGGTTCGATCGGTTGGCAATCTCGAACACCGCTTGCTGCGCTTGATCGAGATAGCCGTCGACATCGATCTCTTCGGAATAGCCACGCTCTTGGATCGACGACGCAGCCAAAATCAGCCGTCGCGCAGTGCCTTTTTCCCGAATGATGCGCGCGTGGTGCGCGATGTTTTCGACGGTGCCAATCTTGTTCAGCAGCTCGGCCAGATACGCTTCGCTGCCGCTGGCCGCCAGCTTGGCCATCGTGCCGCTTTGTCGCATCTGCTCAGCGACGGTGATGAGATCTATCGGCTTGCTGCGCTGATCCAAATCGACGATCGCGGCATAAATGGCTTCGTGCTTGGCGTCGTAAAAGTCGTCGGAGTTGATGATGTCCGCGACCAGCGTCATCGCTCGACCGGAAAACAGAAGACCGCCGATTACCGACTCTTCCGCGTCGATGCTGTGCGGCAAGATGCGACGCAGCGACGCAGCGCCAGACGGACTGGACAAAGACGGTGGCGTGGAATGAACGGCAACCCCAGACTGGGCCGTCGGTGAGCGGTCATTGGCAGAAAAGCGCTTGGTGGGCACGGCGGCACTCTACCACGACGATCTTGCGAGTCTGTTCCCGTGTATCGGCCCAGCAAAACGACGCATCGCACAGTCGAGCCGGCGCACCGCACCGACAGAGCAGCGACAGGTAGTCCGGTGGCGTCAGGATCGACTCGACCGTCGCTGAGCCAGCGTCGCTACCGAACGACTACAGACTCAGCATATGATGCAGGGCTGCTGCCGTACTGTCGGCGTGGGGGATCGGCTCAGATGCTGGAGATCGCAAAGATCGCTAACCATCGCGTATTTCGCCAAGGACCGCTGATTCTGTTCGAGCAGTCGGGCAACTTTGAGCTGGAGCATGCGCAGAAAGCGACGGCGATCTATTCCCAGGTCATCGCCGAGGATGGCTTTGTGCTCATCCTGCTCGACTTTACCCACTCGGGGAACATCGAGCAGGGCTCCCGCAAGCACCTGGCGCACTGGGGCAAAGAAAACAGCCAGCAAGTCTGCATCGGTGCCGTCGGTGGAACCTTCATGGTGCGAACCACGCTGATGCTGCTGGTGACGGCCATCAAGCTGCTCAGCGGCAGTCAGCCCGAGGTCAGCTTCTTTGGCACGCGTGAGCAAGCCGGCGCTTGGCTCGAACTTCAAAGACAGCGACTCACCGCGACGCAGGCCGCGCAGCACAAAGCCGCCGCGCGCTAGATCCGTCCGACGCTACGGCGACGACAAAAGCGCCGGAGCCATCCGCAACACCGAATACAGCAGCGCCGCCAAGATCAGCATTCCGAGCGACACCCACACAAAGGGAATCCGCTCGTGCATCCGTCGACGTCCGAAGAAGCGTCCGCGCGAGCGTCGCTCGATGATCTGCGGCACGCGCTCCGACAAGTCCGACGGAGGTGACACGCTGCCCAGACCGGACAGAAGCGATCGAAGCTCCGTCGCGGTCGCCTCGTCTTCTTTGGGTTCTTTGACGGACGGTTCTTTGACGGACGGTTCTTTGACGGACGACGGCGATCCGGCTGATTCGTCGGGGCTGGCTTCTGTCTGTTTGGTTCCCGCTGGGTCGCTCATCCTCTACTCCGCACGCACCGCTACTTGGTGTGACGCGCAATCTCTTCCTTCAGCACAAGCCGCGCTCGGTGGAGCCGAGACTTGACCGTGCCTTCAGCCAGCCCGGTGACCTGCATGATCTCTTCGTACGACAGCTCTTCGACGTCGCGCAAGACCAGCAGCAGTCGGTGTTCTTCGTCGAGCTTGGTGATCGCGCGCTGCACAATCGACTCAAGCTGCACACCTTCGAGCGCTTCGACCGGACTTGCTTGCTTCTGACCGAGCGTGCTCGTCGAAGATCCAAGCAGCTCACGCTCCGCTGCGTCGTCCAGTTCGCCGGTCTGCTTGTGCGCGCGACGCTTCAAATACTTGATTCGGTTTTTGCAGTGATTGGCGGCGATGCGATAAAGCCACGTCGAAAACTTGGAGTCCCCGCGAAAGCTGTCGATGGACTTAAAGACGGTGACGAAGACTTCCTGCGACACATCTTCGGCTTCGGCTTGGCTGCCGAGCATCCGAAAGACCAGGCTGTAGACCTTGTCTTGGTAGAGCCGCACGCACTGACGAAACGCGCGCTCGTCGTGCTGCTGGAGCCGACGAATCAGCTCGCCTTCGTCCCGAAGATCCATTACGGACCGCCCTCGCCGCCGGGAATGCCATCGCGCAGAATGCGAAAGCCGATGAGCATCACGGTCTCTTTGCCTGCGGTGACGGACTGACGCACCGATACATCGAGCGCAAAGCCAGGATCTTGGCTGATGTAACCAAGCCCGAAGCTGACGTGATGGCGACGCAGATCATTGTCGTAGAGATAGCCGAGCCGCAGCGGAACCTTTCCCGCTATCGCGTACTCACCACCGGCACCGACTCGCACCGTGGTTCGCCGTACCGTTTCGCCGCAGGTCGCTCCGCTCATGTCGCTGCACGCTTCGTTGCCGGTGAAGTTTACCACGGTGTCCACCGCGAGCATCAGTCGGTCGGTAAACTGATAGCCAAGTCCCATCCCGAGCAAGGTCGGCAGCTCATAACCATGTGGCCACAGGTTCTGTCCAACCACACCGATGTGGAGTCCTCCCACCGGACGAAAGGTTGCGCCGATGTCGAACGTCACGATGTGTCCGGTTGAGCCCAAATCGACGCCTTTTTCCGCGTCGATGCGCGAGTCCGCTGCCGACAGTCCCGGCGGTGCCATGTCCTGACCAAGCTGCGAACGGAGCGAGTAGTTGGCGTACTTGACGGTTGCGCCAATTGCGACGCGCTCTCCGATGGGAATTGCGACGGCAGAGCCGGTTTCGTGTCCGGTTCGTACGATCTCGGTTCCGTAAACGGTCTGCGTAAATGCTTCCCCACCGCTGCGCAGTCGATAGGCAAAGCGCGGCTTTTCGTACAGGTAGTTGTAGTACAGGCCCAGCGCGAAAAAGCGGTTCGTCACCGAGTCCGCGAGCGACGCATGCAGGAAGTGTCCAAACGACGGCAGGCGCAGGCTGTAAAAGCCGCTCGCTTGAAACTGCTTGGTCATCGCGATGCCGGACGGATTGAGCAGCAGTCCTTCGCTCTGCGTGGCCATCGCGCGCAGGGAATCACCCATCGCCAGCGAGCGCAGACCGACCTGCGGTTCCGCAGCATGCGAGACGGAACCCAGCAGAAGCGAAGCCGCGCACAACGTCATTCGCAGCGCGTGGGGAAGTTGAGCACTCATGCGCACCATCATAGCGCTTGTGCGGCCACACCGATCTGGGTAAGCCAGCTCTCGATCTCGCGCAGCTCGCCGGTCGGCGACGTCCACAGCTCTGCCGGAGCCAAGTCGCGCAGACCCCACGGCTGCGGCACACCGCGCGTCAGCACAAACGCTTCACTGCCCAGTCGTCCCAGCACCGCCGGACACTGCACAAGCTGCTCGGTCAGATCGTCGTCCAGGCTCTCGATCGAGTCTTCGTCGTACGCAGGCAGCACAAACGGCAAGCGACTGCGCTCGGTGACGTGCGGCAGGTTCGACAGATCCACCTCGATGAGCCCGCGCTCACAAGACAGCATCAGGCGACTGTCCACGACGCGACGCTCGACGAGCAGGATGTTGCCAAGCTGCGACTGAAACACCGGCAGCCAGCCTTCCAAGTGTCCCGTCCGCGAGATGTCCGAAAACGTCAGCAGATACAGCCGATCGTCGTGCATCTTGCGCGCAATCAGACCGCCAGGAACCGGAACCACTTCGACGATGCCAAAGTCATGCAGCGCGACGGTCTGCGGTCCGCCAATCAGCCAGCTTCCCGGTTGGTGCGGCGTACAGCCAAAGAACACGCTCGACGATCCACAGCTACGGATAAAGCGCGCCATCACGGTGCCGACTTCCATCGCGTTGCCAGGGTCTTTGAGCCGACGATCGCCGTTGAAGATATAAAAATCGTCGCGCAGCGCGTGAATGCTATCGAAGTGATACAGCCGCTCGGGAACGCCGTCTCCCCCGGAGTCCGGCCAGCGCAGCGCCATCTTTTCACCGACCCGCAGACTTTCCGACGTAAGCTGCTCTGGATGCGACGGAAGCGCTAGATAAATTCGACCTTGAGACGATAGCGCCAAAAACAAGACGCCGCGTGGCGAAAGGCCTCGCTGCTTCAGCGTTCCGAGTGAGCGCAGCAGCGCGACGTGTTCAGAATAGCTCTCGATATGCATGGGCTACAGCTTGTGTAGCCAGTCGGGGTTGTCAAGCGCAGAGTGCCCTACGGAACAAAAGCCCAAACAGTTCTGCGGAAGTGCGCGGTTGTCTGTCGAGAAGTGATTGCCGTAGACTCGATCCGCAGTGCCGAGCAGTCAGGAACACGAGCAGGAACACCTTCGTCGTCGAGCCGCTCGACGGGTGCGCGCGACCGTACGCTTTCTGCGACTGGTGCTGCAAAAGTTCTGGGCGAGCTTCGTCATCATCTGGATTCTGCTGGGAATCGGAACGCTGGTGATTCACACCTACGCGCGAAAAGACGGCGTCCAGCCCGACTACCTAGAGAGTCTGTTCGCAACATACAGTCTGTTTAGCTTGGAATCGGTGTATCCGATGCCAAAGGAATGGCTCGCGCGAGCGATGTACTTTTCCTATCCGCTCATCGGACTGCTGGTGGTCGCAGATACGCTGGTGCGCGCAACGCTCTTGCTGTTTTCGCGCCAGGAAAATCAAAAGGAGTGGACCCGCGTGCTGGCATCGACCTATCGCGATCACATCATCTTGTGCGGGCTCGGTCACGTCGGATATCGGATTCTGGAACGGCTCCTTCTTTGGCACCTCGATGTGGTGGTGATCGAAAAAAATACAGAGTCTTCCTTCCTTGCGCGTACACAGCAAATGGGAGTCCCGGTTCTGCTGATGGACGCGCGCCAAGAGGAGTCGCTGGAAGCAGCCGGACTTCATCACGCGCGCACGCTGGTGATTGCCACCAACGATGATCTGGCCAACGTCGAGATCGCGCTCGATGCCCGCAGACTGAATCCACACATTCGCGTGGTGCTGCGGATGTTTGATGAAAACATCGCGAACAAGCTGCGTGATGCATTCCGCTTGGAAGTTGCGTTTTCTTCGGCAGCAGCAGCAGCTCCGCTCGTCGCTGCATCGGTGCTGGATCTGGATATCTTGGGAAGCTTTACGCTCGATGGACGCGAGCTATTTACGGCCAAGATTTCGATCGGAAAAGGATCGTCACTGCTCGGAATGACGATTGCGACGCTGACAGAAACGCATCGCGTGATGGTGCTGTCCCGAAAGTGCGGAGAGACGCCGAGCCATCTGGGTCCAGCGCCGAACGAACAGCTTGCGGTAGCTGATGTGCTCGTCCTTCACGGAGAGCTAGACACCCTACGCAAGCTGGGACGCTTGGCGCGCTAACCGCTACAGTCCGCGCAGCTCGGCCAGCGTTCCGTTGTAGACATCAAGATCCACGTTGCCGCTGATTCCAGAGACCGATCCGGTGCTGGAATACTGCCAGAAGCGCAGGCGACCCCACGCGGGCGGCACCGACGGGCAGCTGACACCCCAGTGCGCGGCCCAGATGTACGGAAGCGGGCTCGGAGTCGGATTGCCAAGTCCGCTCCAGAATCCCGGTGACGTATACAGCGCCGGAAGTCGTCCGGTGCGCGACTTGACACGCTGAAGCCAGGTATTTACGCGCGCCGCGATGTTGGCGGAAGAGACTCCACTTGTGACTTCCACATCAATCACCGGAGGAATGTCCCCCGCACCAAAGCCCACTGCGGCGAGCTGACTGACCATCAGATCCGCCTGCGCTGTCGCATCCTGACTGGGCCGGAAGAACTGATACGCACCGACGGTCAAACCCGCCGCTTTGGCATTCTTCCAGTTGGTCGCAAACTTCGGATCCAAAAACCCGGTGCCATCGCTCACGCGGATGATCGCAAACTGCTTACCCGCTGCTTTGACCGCTGCCCAGTTGATGGTCCCCTGATAGTAGGAGACATCGATTCCGTACACCTTGTTACTGCCCGGACAGATCGTTGCTTCGGCGCTGAACTCGCCTTCCACCATCGAGCTACCAGCCGTCGCTTCTTCCAGTCCATCCTTCCCAAGTGGATCGCCGCAGCCAATCAGCGTCAGCGCAACCGGGATCGCAAACAGAGAGAGCTTCGTCATCGTCGTTTCCTTTCTCAAGCGGTGAAGAACCCGTGGGTCCATCCAGTGAGGTGTTTCCCATTCCTTTTGCACGGTCTGTACCAAGTCGTGCATGACAACCATGTGACGACTGTCAGCCCAAAAACCCCAGCCAGACTGGGGGAATAGACCCCACCTGATGGACTCTCACAGCGATTCGTCATACAAGCGATCTATGACAGCCGAAGCCACTTCAGCCACCGATTCCAGCAGTCCTGCGCCGGGTGATCTTGGGAATCATCCCTCAGCCGATTCTGCGACGAGCCCACCGACCGATCTACAGCCTCCCACGCGAGCCATTACCATCGGTCAACAGATCACGGGCGGACTGCTCTGCATCAATGCCGTGTTTGTGCTGCTGAGCGCGTTTGTGATTCCTGCCGATCCCAAGCTGGGACCGATGTTTGCGCCCGAGCGAAGCATCATTCCCGCGCTGATCGATGTGCTGCTCGGCGTCTCTCTGCTATCCAGAAAGACCAAGTACATCACCTGGGCGATCGTGCGCGCAGTGGTGGGAATGACGCTGTTTGCCGCGCTGGCTTTCAGCAAAGACGGAATGATGGCCGCGTCGTTTGTCATGCTGGGAACGTCTCTGCTGCTGCTGCTGGTTGGCAACGCAGGACGACCCCGGATGGCAATCGGAAGCGCGGTGTTCTTTGTCTATGCACTGCTGAACCTGGCGGGACTGAGCGCAACGATTCTGGGCATCAATCCGCTCGGACCGATCATTCAGAGCGCGATGGGAGACATCGAGTCCGCGCCCGCAGTGGTCGTCGGTGACACTTCACACTATCGCGTCAAAAAGCCCTCGCATCACTGGTATCTGCGCACCTCGAAAGCGGCGAAAAAGACCAATGAGCTGTCTGATCGCTGGCTCACGCAGCCGGAGCGCGATGCGCACGTCATGATCATTGTCGAAAAGACGCCGGGTCTACAGCTTTCGGCGGATGTTCTGACGCATGAGATGGTGAAGAACGCAAAAAACGCCGCGTCGGAGCTGACAGAGGTCTCTCGCGAGCCCATGCGTAGCCATCCCAAACACGGTCGGATTGTTCACCTTCGTGCGACGGTGGATGGCCAGAAGCTGGAATACCTCAGCGGAGCGGTCTCTGCCTACGAGCGCAGCTATCAGCTCATCGCCTTTGCATCCGAGCGTTCGTTTCCGAAAGTCGAAGCAGAGCTGCGCAGCATCCTCGAGTCCTTTACGCTTCCCACCGATGAGCGTCCGGGCCCCCCGAGCGATGCACTGCCCGGCGTGGTTCACAAGGTCGTCGGACAGGCGCAGCCGTATGAGCTGACCGCTCCCGATGACAACTACTTTTTGCGGACCGATGAAGCCGCCAAAGGAACCAATCCGCTCGCCGATCGCTGGCTGGTCCGGCCCGATGTGGACGCTCACATCATGATCATCGCCGAGCGCGTCGAAGGCGCCGATCTACAGCCCGATCACTATGCCCGCGCCGTGGCAGAAGCCGTCACAGCGAACCCGGGAGCCACCCTCGTTTCGAGCGAAGTACTCAAGAGCCAGCCCAAGGTCGGACGAATCCTTCACGTCAAGGCCACGACCCAGGGACTTCCCATCGAGTACTACTACGGCTGCTTCGCACGCGGCGAGCAGGCCTTCCAAGTCGTCGCGTTCACCAGCCAGGAAGACTTCCCTGCGCTTGCGGAGTCCTTCCGCAAAGCGATTGATTCGTTTGTCCTACCACCGCCCGTCAAAATCAAAAAGTAACCGCTCCGGCATCGCCCCCGCTTCATGCTAGATTCGTTGCGGGAGCGTGTCCGGGACTGGTGCCCGGCCCAGTCTTCAAAATTGGTGGGACCGGCGTAGAAACCGGTTCGGCGGGTTCGATTCCCGTACACTCCCGTGTTCGTCGCTGCGGTGGGGTGCAAAAAGTGGGCTAAGGCGGGGGTTTTGGTGGGTTCGGCGTGCGGTTGGTGGTCCAAATGTGGTCCAAGAAATCGGCGCGAAAAGCACTGCTAGTCCAGTACCTCCTGCGTCTCCTCAAACGAGGTCTGTACCTGCTGGAACAGCTCGTTGAAGCGCGCCAATGCCATCGTGAACCGGATTGGGTCATTCTGAGCTGTCTGCTCTAACGCCGACTTGCACTCTTTGAGCTCTCGGAAGTTCTCACGAAACGCGACGATTTTTCCCTGGACGGTTTTGAGGTCTGACGTGGCTGCTTCCAGTT
>ERZ724526.177-NODE-177-length-36477-cov-5.957773_pt1 | contig 36477 bp, 47 predicted proteins | sample MGYA00376059_ERZ724526 | MGnify/ENA primary metagenome ERZ724526 (study PRJEB28724, sample SAMN07190883) | activated sludge metagenome | isolation source: activated sludge of sewage treatment plant in Hong Hong | place: Hong Kong | collected 2016-03-17 ...
AACATATATCCAAGATATTTGAGGGTTCCGCGAATACGACCAGTGCCACTGGATAAAGAGCTAAGACGAATCTGATCGCCAACATTAAACGACATTGTAGAAACAAGTGTCGAAGATGGTTCATCACCAGTAGTACCGTCTTTATTACTGTCTAAAACAAAACCATCAGTATCTGCCCAATCTAAACCAAGAGGCAGCATTGCGGCTTTCATTTCACATGAAGTTTCAGTATCCCCATCAATAGTTACGATATATTCATAAAGACCAGTGCGATTAATAACAAGAGTTTTATTAATGGCATTATACGTTGCAATATTACCACTAACGATATGAGTCGGAGTATCTATTGCACCAAATGTAGAATTCGCCGCATAAGCGCCATCAAAATAAGCAATTTTTGCGACTGAAGAATCAGTGTTAACCTTATTCCATAATTCTTCAATAGCTGATTGGGTGTTATTTGATGCCATTCCAAGCGGGGGCGCAAATGCTACTTGATCTGCGACATAATCACCAAAACTAGGAATTACATTTCCTTTTCTTGCATTGAAACTAATAACACCAGAATTGTTAATCGCCTCTAACAGCTCTTGGGAAAGAATAAAAAATGCTTGCTGTGCATCAGTTACTCTATCATTGCTGTGTTGATAATAAAGGTTAGATAAAAAGTTTAAAGTAGAAATATCATCTACAATAACTTCATTTGCATGAAGATGTTTATTTAAAGCTTGCGTAATTCTTGTATCCATAAGATCAAGAACTGTACGCACATCATTTGCGGATGGATAATTAATCATTAAATCAGTTGGTGTTGCACCAATCTGAATTAATCCTGCATAGTAATCTGCAAAATTCGCAGTTACATCGTCAATGCGTCCGAATACACTTTTTACTAAATTTGGATAAGAGCTATTAATTGGACGATAATCTTGAACAGAGAGAATCTCAAAATTATTCGTTGTTACAATAGCCATTGGAACAGAGCCATCTGTCCAACCCGTCAGATTATAGCTAACGGCTCCCTGAAGTGATCGCTGAATATAGCAAGTTTTATTCTGAGGAAGATCAATTGTTCCGCCAACTACTTTCATTGGCTGTTTGTTGTCAGTTCGGTAAACAATACCGCCACGATAAGCGTAGGTCAGTCCAAAAGTATTGCCCACATCTTGAGCAAAACTATCTGGAATTCAAGCATCGAGTGATTTAGTAGTGAAATCAAGCGGTTCTACGCCTTCATCCTCACCTAAAAACCACCCATATCCAAAACCGAATTTAACGGTATAAGAAGCTGGCATGATATTTCGCTCCAAATAAAACTGCGGGACGATTAGATTGTATCAGTTTAAATATGATCATGCAATAACGTTAAGAGGCTCCAGCGTAACGTCTGCCGTAGTTATATCCATATCCATGTTTTGTTGAACATCGTTGACCACCATAATGTCTGCCATATACCTTGCCATATCCATGAGAATCTTGGCAATTAACACCGTTCATTGGACTGGCAATATATTTAACATGTAATGGTTTATAAAAAGCCAATACTTTTTCGATCCATGAATGATATTCACTAGCTATATTTGTTTGCCAAACAACGAAATATCGTAATGCTTCATAAAAATAATTTGGAAAACGTGCATCATGCCAAAATTTATAATAATGAGTAACTAAATTATCGCCCATTTCTGGAGTGTTGAATCTAAATGGTTGAAAATGCGAAGTCCAACCTCTACCACCTGGATAAAAATCATTATTTGCTATTGCTTGTGGATATTCTTTATTTTTGTACCACCACTCATTACGATGCCGCCAATGACACTGAAGCAAGAATGCTCCACCACCATAGAAACGACCATTATTGATTCCGTAACCAGCAATATCATTTAAAAGTAAATATCCACCCATATCATAATAAATATGGCAGGATTGATCATAATTTAAAGTATCATTGTAAACTAATGAGTTTTCTTTTTCACCAGGATATAATTCTGTGATTTTTCTTAAAAAATATCCATGATTGCTGATAATTGTTTGCGTGAATTTAGCAGGATTAGAATGCCAAGCATAAAGTTCTACTGGTGCTGGTTCTAAAGCTTCAAATTGTCTTACGATAGAACCCTTTGCTTTAAATTTATTTTTTAATTTAGATACTTGATAATGAGCTATATCATTTGGATGTTTAATCCAAACGTTCGTATCATTAAAATCAAGAACTTCACCATCAAATTTAGAATACTTTTTTCTAAAAACTACAGCAAATAAACTATCATATGCATCATAAGTCGGTCCATTGACCGATAAGAACATCATATTAGTATATTGTGCTTTGATGTATTCAAGTTCGCTTAACATGGATGGAACTACAAATGTAGTCGCGTTCAGTTGAGTCCAATCTGGACTCTTATACATTAATGGTTGAAAAGTATAGAATCTAGCAAATGGATATTCTACTTGAGTAGACTTGTAAGATTTTGCAAATAAATGTTTAGGAACATTCTTTTCAAATTCAGCATCACCAATAGCTAAGAAAAACTCACGCTTTATATTGTCATATAAAATCCGATAATCAGAAACCGGACTAATGAAATCTGAATCATATGCTAAAGTTTCGTAATTAAAGATACCAAAAGGAATCTTGAAGCAATTAGTGTAGCTTGTAACCATAGTTGTTGGAACGAAACGATTTTCGTCTAAACAACTAATCAATGGATAATAATCATATTTGTAAGGAACGATTGTTTTAATTGAAAAAGATTTATAAAGTTGATCCAATCTTGATTGTGCCGAAACATACGACATTGAATAAATTTTAAATAATTTATTTAATAATGTAGTTTCCTCCAGAGTTTTTGTCCAAAACTCTGGAAAATTTGAGACTAATTGACGAATGTAATCAATCATGAATCGTCCGAATCATATCAATAAATTGTTGATTAGTCATTCCTTTTTGATCTGAAATATTTTTAATATATTCGTCAACACCAGTTTTATGTGCGTTGGGGTTCCATATCTTTTTAATGCGAGTAAGTAGATCTGGATAAGGTTCGGAAAGATATTCTTTAACTTTTACTTTACGTTCACCTTCTGGAAGATGTTCGTGAGATTTAAATCTTGCAGCACGACCAATTAATTGATTTGTTACCTCTGGATTCCAGTTTGGATCAAGTGCTTGAACTAATTTAACGCCTTTTAAGTCAAGGCCCTCGACTCCTGCTTTCGACACTAAAAGGTGGCGCAGTTCGCCTTTGTTAAATTTTTTGATAATATCTTGTCGGCTGGCATCGTCTTGCTCACCAGTAAATAAGCCATATTTAAGATTACGATTTTTAAGTTCATGTTGAAGTGGATGTAGGCCACTTTCTAAGAAATTTGAATAAGTTACAGATTTGAAATTTGGATCACTCTTAACGCCTTCTGAGATATCATGAATAGCACGTTTAAGCTTAGGTGTTAATTCTGGCCCACCAAAAGTTTTTGGTGATGTACTAACTTGTCTAGATGCCATTAAAAAAGCATTTAATGATTTAGCTTCTTGTTTTGATGGTGGTAAATTATGTGAAATCTTAAATCTCTGCCAGAACGGTAATTCTCCAAATGCATAATCGTAATAATGTTCTTGAGGTTTGTCCATTACGGTTTTTACAGTTTCGCGTTCAACCGTTGGAATATGTTTTAAATATTCTGGATCACCAGAAAACGAATGTATGTATGGAGAAATTCTTTTCTTTAAATGATCAAGATTCTTAGCTTTAACAACTGTGCCAGGTTTAATTCCTATCATTCGACCGATAAATCCTGGTCGGCGTTCTTCTTCTTTTAAATATGAAGATTTAAATTCTTTTTCAGATCCAAGAACGTTAGACCCAGCCGCCAGATTAATTAAAGGTACCAATTCTGTTGGGGAATTAGAAATGACTGATCCAGTCAATCCCATAAATTTAGGAACTTCTCCCCTAACACTTTTAAGAGCGTTAAAAGATAACGAATCACTATTACGTCCTCTATGAATTTCATCCGCGATAATCATGGATGGTTTTACTTTATTAACAAACTCATGTGGTCTACGTCTAAAAGTTTCTAATGAAACTACATGATATGGATCATGTTTTACATCAAATTTATCTAATTCTTTAGAAAAATTAGCTTTTAATGATGCTGGTGGTATTACTAGTTTTTCTCCCTTGGTTTGTTCACCAGCAATCATTGAGGTTAATGTTTTTCCAGAACCTAAGCCATGATAAACAATAAGTCCTGGAGATTTTTTAAATTTCTCAGCCGCCCCAAGTTGATGAGGCTGGGCAACCGCTTTTAACGATTCTTCAGAAGTGGGCTTCTGCGTTTGCGGTAATGAGTTGTTTTGATTCTGTGATTTTTTCATTTAGATAACAGATCATATATCCAGATAGATTATTTTGCAGAGAAGTACAAAAAGCTGATATCGTATTGTTTACTGCTCTATCATAAAATAATGGAATAATAGAATATCCATATCTAGATGTATTTACTTCTAATTGCTCTAATGCTACTTGAATGGCTTCAAGCGTATCCTCTGGTATGGTAAATAAAACCATTGGTTTATTAGAAACATTACGATGCAAATATGCCGCTATTCCTAATGGATTTAAATTAGAAATCATTGATGAAATAGGTAAATCATCCTGACTGTTTAAAATATAGTGTCTATAATCGTTGATTTTATATAAAAAGTCTAAATTAATTGTTACAAATGGATTTAAGCCAGAAACTTGTAATTGATCAACAAAATTTAATATTTTAATTTGATTTCCAAATATTTCAAAATCAAACTCTTTAGTATCTACAATTTGTGCAAGAAAAATTTCAACTCTATTTCCAATATTTGTTAATTGTGGAATTAAGCTTTCTGGAAATGGAGTCAACATTCTAAATTCTAATGGATAAGCTATTTCATTATGCATGAAAACATCTAAATCTATAATTGGATCTGAATAAATCAATTCTCCATCTTGAACAAAAAAAGCAGTACATTTTGTTAAATCTACTAAGGTAGAATTATAGCTATAATTTTGTTCCGTAAGAATAATCGATGTTCTATCTGGTGATGACCAATTATACTTTGCTTCTGCAAAAGTTTTCCAATAACGAACAGTTCCAGATAGCAGATCGGGTACGAATGTTGTACCCGATTCTGCTTCTGGAACATCTACCCAATTACTAGGTGATCTAGTTAATAATACATTCTGCTTAGATAAAGCTCTACCTATATAAATAGGCGTCTGCTTTGCGTCTGCAAGCAGAATTGTCGGATCTTTTAATTGTTGGAGAGTAACTGTTCCTGCCATTGTTTTATTCTAGCACAACTAATCAATAAACGGAATCACTCTCATTTGAGCGGTTTTGGGAATTAACTTCATAAAGCTTGGTGTTATTTCGTCTATAAAACCAATAGATTCTGATTCGTCATTTTGAAAACTTGGGCCTTCATACCAAACTTCAATTTGTCCCATTGGTTTAAGTGATATTCGTTTTTTGTTTTCTTCTCGATAAAAATCATCCATAATCAAAACTGACTTAGGAATGAATGGATCTACTGTGCCAACGCCTTGAATCACATATGATTCATCAAAATTATCACGCGGAGGATTAATCACAAATTTAAAAATATACGTTTCATCATCAACTATAGTTGTTCCGAACTTATCGTAAGAATCAGGAAACATTAACATGTCAATCTCACCTTTCAAACTATAAACAGTGAGAATAGCCATATCTTTAGCATCTTTACGAGTTTTAACACGTTTAATCTTGCGAACAATTCCAACCAAGAAATCTGAAGGGAAGCATTCGATTATTTTTGTATTTTTAACAATAAAACCTTCTTTAATATTAAAGCCATATGCATCAATTTCCGCTTTTGCTTTATTGATCATTCGCTTCTTGGTTTTATCTAATTCAAATACTGCACAAGAAGAAAAGTCAAAAAGCAATACTTTTCTACTTTGTTTTGAATCTTTGGAGTATTTTAACATATATTCCAAATTGCCATACATAACAGCACGTTCTTCAATATTATCAAAAAAGCCAGAATTGATTAATTGAGTCAGTTTTGTTTTATCTAATTCTACGAGTTCTAAAAATTCCACCAAATCCTTAAACTGCCGAGTGTAAGGTTCCGTATCATTAAGCTCTTTAATTGTTCCTAAGCCAAGAACAAGTTTATTATCAATAATTGTAAAATCAGTAGAGGCTTGATTAAATTTAGGATACTCAAAATCAATGTCTTTACTGAAGTGGAAAAAATGTTCAGCCATTTTATTGCTATCGGCCATGTCCATTGATAAAAGAGCCAATGCGAATTCATTAGGATGATACACTTTAAACCACATACAATAATAACTAATTAATGAATATGCCGCAGAGTGAGACTTGTTGAAGCAGTAATCTCCAAAGCCTTCAATCTTCGTCCATAAAGCATCCATTTTATCAGCATCATAACCATGTTCGATTGCTCCATTAATAAATTCGTCTTTTAATGAAGCCATCAACTCTTTATTTTTCTTGCCAATAGCTTTTCTTAAAGTATCGGCTTTAGGCATACTGAATCCAGCAAGTTCCCGCACAATCTTCATGATCTGCTCTTGGTACACAAAAGTACCATAAGTATCCGCGAGAAGTGTTTCAAACTCTGGAATAAAGTATTCACGCTCTTGAGAGTGTTTATTACTTACATATTCATCAGTAAGACCGCCTTGTAATGGACCTGGACGGAATAACGCAGTTGCAGCAGAAAGATCATCGAACTTATCTGGTTGAATTCTTTTTAAAAGACTCTGCATTCCTTTTGATTCAAATTGGAACACTCCATGAGTATCTCCAAGTTTAAAACGTTCAAATACAGCGGGATCATCAAGTTTCATATCATAAAGTTTATAGAATTCTATACCTGCTAATTCTGCTGCTTTTTGAAGAATATCAAGATTTTTCAAACCAAGAAGATCCATCTTGAGCAGACCGTATTTTTCTGCATCATCTTTATTAAATTGGCACAGACGAATATCATTTTTATAAGTAACTGGTGCATAATTTGTAACTTTTGTTGGTGCAATTACAACGCCAGCAGCATGAACACCTTCTTGTCTTACGAAGTTTTCCATGAGCAATGCACGATCCCAAATTACTTTATGTGTGTTGATCCAATCTTGAATTTTATCAAATTTTTGAACTTCACCTAAAGTTGGCGTTACTCCAAATTTTGCTGGAGGCCAAAGCTTTGTTACATCATTGGCTTCTTCAGCAGAAACACCTTCAACTCGACAAGCATCCTTAAATGCCATTTTAGATTTTAATAATCCAAAATTAATGATCTGACAAACACGTTCCTTACCATAACGAAGCTCAAGATAGTCCATGACCTCCTTGCGCCTATTTTGGGAAATATCAACGTCAATGTCAGGCATTGAAATACGTTCTGGATTTAAAAATCTCTCAAAATACAGACCATGTTCCAACGGGCATAATTGAGTGATATCCAAACAATAAGCCACAATTGATCCAGCAGCAGAACCACGACCAGGACCAATTGCAATGTCATGCTCTCTTGCCCAATGAATAAAATCCCATACAATTAGAAAATAGCTAGGAAAGCCCATTTGTCTAATCATAGCCAATTCGAATTCAAGCCTACTTATTTGTTCTGAAGTTGGCTTAGGATATTTTCTTCTAAAGCCAGTCATAACAAGAGACTGAAACAACCCATCATCATCATCCGAAAAGACTGGAAGTTTGTCTCCAAAATGCAATGCGTCCAGTTTCATATTCATAAACATTTCATAATTTAAGATTGTGCTTCTAGTAAAATCGTATGCTATTTTATAATGTTCTTCACATTTATGATATGCTAATAAATTATCAATTCTGGCATTGGGAAATGATTCAATAACTTTGAATCCATCCTTATCTAACGCAAATGATTCATAAAAATAAATAAGTTGTTGTTTCTTGTAGACTGATGCATGAAGATTGGAATTCGCATTTACTGAAAGAAACATTCTTTCATAAAATGGATATGGATATTCGTCATTTACGATGGCAAATAAATTACTGCAATCTGCTAAAGCAGATCGCAGACTTTCTTCCTCAATTCTTGGTTCGTAATAACTATGCTGTGTTGCTTCTGTAATTAATTCGCATAGCTTGGAATAAGCCGTATTATCATATGCGAACAAATGAACTTTGTCATAAACTCTTATTTTATTCTCATACGAATTTACGACTCTTAAAGTAACTGCTGGAATTGCTTTAGGCACACGAATCAGACCTGACATATTTCCATAGTCAGGCATTGCTAATCGTTGTCCATCTGCGTATTTCTTGAGTACATCAAGTTTGATTGCACTACGCATGATAGACATTTCGGTTATAAAACCAAGATTACACAACATGGTTAACTCCAAAGCCGCTTCGGATCGCAGCACTCAATAGATAAAAAAGGGGAGACGAATCTCCCCTCTTTTATTTTTATACAACATCAAAAAGGAATATCATCATCATCTGAAGGAGGAGGAGTGAAATCACCACCAGAACTGGGCTCCCAATCACCAGGGCGACCACTCTTCTTTGCAGATTCAGGGACATTAGACTCGTCTGGAGTATAGCCACCACCACCATTACCGCCCCTGCTACCAACGAACACAAAGTTGTCAACACGAACTTGAGTGGTTCTCTTTTCTACGCCAGTTTTACTATCAGTATATGTACGATGCTCTGTCTTCCCTTCGACATAAAGCTCCATACCCTTTTTGCCATACTGAGCAATGGTCTTTGCCTTGGCTCCCCAAAATACAAGATTGTGCCACTGAGTATCGGTTTTCTGCTGACCGCTAGAATCCTTCCACTTTTCATTTGTTGCCATGCTTAACTGAACTACTTCGGTTCCAGAAGGAGTGGTCTTGAGTTCTGGATCTTTGCCAAGATTACCAATGAGAATCTGCTTATTAAGAGACATAAAACTCCTATGATGCTGGTTCTAAGTCCAGCGTGATTAGGCCCCGAATATATTCGGATAGATCAGTCGATCCCTTTTCTTCGGAGCGTTTTTGAGCATTTTTAAACATTTCGTCAGTAAGTCTTACTGCGATTGTTTTTGACATTGGTTGTTTGTATTTTTTCGGATATGGCATTTTGATTCCTCTCAATTGCAATCTAAGTATAGGTCGCAAAAGGGGAATTGTCAAACACTTCCAGACAAGATAAAAGTCAAGCCCTTGTATTCGGACTTGAATGAAAAACTTTAAATTTAGTCTTCGCTAATGATTTTGGCAATTTTTACCAAAGTCTCAACAGCGACTTTAGCTGCATACGCTTGTATGAGCTTATTAGTTGTCAAGAAAGCTATTTCGAGAACTTGCCACATAGCTTCCTCCTTGTCTGGTATTACCTAACATCTAAAAAGACGCCGTTAAGCGTCTTTTTGATTCAAATATCTTATTTTTTAAAACTTCATTTCATCCAACCTACATTCTTCGGTCGAATGCGCTTTTTACGTCTTCGTGTACTTGCTAAATCAACTACCATCATACCTCCAATGATAGAACAGTATATTGCTCCATCAATAGACTTATAACAGAAAATAGAGCTATTTTTCATAGCCCCATTTCTTTATAAACTTTCATTGCAGTTTTAACACGTTCTGGATAAGCCATGTTAGGAACATTAACACGATTATCCGTTTTGCCATAAAGCTGTGCTGTATTATTAGTCCCCCAAAAATACGAATGAAGACTAATCGTATAATCATCAGCTTTTTCTTTTTCAGCCTCCATATGGCCTTGATGCAAATCAGCTAAAAGAGAAATTCCAACAACTACATTAACTACAGGATCGAATAAAGTATTATCAGAATAATTAATTCGTTCTGCCCGTAAATATGGAAACGCAGTTGATGGAAGCACCTGCATCAATCCCTTGGCATTAGCAGGAGATTTAATTTCGGCTTTCCAACCAGATTCCACTTCAATTAATCCGCAAACTAAATGAATTGGAACTCCACGAACACGCGAAACAGATACGATTGTATCAGCCAACTTAACGCGAGTTTCAACTGGAGTGTTTGGCATTTTATCCGAAATAACTTTTAAAAGAACTGTATGTTCATTAGTCTTAAAGAAAAGCTGTCTAACCATTTCATTGGTTTCTACAACTTTCTTATTACTGTCCATAAGATGCAGATACGCAACGAGGCCGCCAACAAAAATGGCGGCCACGAGAATAACTAGAATTACGGTTTCGGATCTTTTATTCATTCATTTTTCTCCAATGAGTTAATGGCAGAAATCAATCGTCCTGCAAACACAAACTGAGTATCATCATTTTTGACAATAACATCAGCGTGTTTACTGGTGACTGAGTTTTCGGATGCATGATCTTCATTCGAAGCTCCTGCTGCCCGACGTAAATCATCTGGACGATCAATCCAAATGAGTTTAAAGCCAAGTTTCTTTAACGCCTCCACTTCGTTAGGAAAACGACAATCTGTAACATACAGGTTTTCGCTCTTTTTTAAACTCTCAACTTTCTTTTGCAAATATTTTACAAATACATTTTCATCAATGTTTCTTGCCCAATCCGTACCAAGTAACTGAAGAAATGTTCTATCTTTCTCTGATTTGAATCCAAGGAGTTTTTGTGCATACTCTTGGATAAGATAAAGTGGTTCCGCGAACTTTAATTCAGGACCAGGAGCAATTCCTTTACAGACATTATAAGCCGTGTTTTTTCCGGCGCGCATTTTACCTAAAAAAGCAACTCTCATTTCAACCCCGTAGAACCATAACCACTAGCGCCGCGTTCTGTTTTAGATAACTGGTTTACTTGTTTTAACTCAACACGCACGATTGGAGCAAACACTAATTGAGCAATTCTCATTCCTGGTTCAACCACGAACATTTTACTACTTACATTGTGAAGAATTACTCCGATTTCTCCACGATAACTAGCGTCAATAGTCCCAGGACTGTTTAAAACATGAATACCTTCTTTGAGAGCAAGACCAGATCGACTTCTGATTTGTCCTTCAAATCCTTGTGGTATTTCTAATCTTAAACCAGTTGTAATTAATCGCCATTCATGTGCGGGAATCAGAATATTATGTTCAATATCAGCTTTTAAATCTATACCTGATGCGCCTTCATCAGCATATTCAAGATTCCAAGTGCTGATCGCTTTTACATCCATGAACACTCCTGTAAGTATCCAAATCAGGAATGTGATCTGGATAAAACTCTTTGACAGTTAAATATCCACAGAAATGTTCTGCATCAGCCCATTGTGAAAGTTCTTCATCCGATAATGAGGCTTCGGCCACTAAATGTTTTTGATATTCTTCAGATTGCTCTGTTGACATAACAAATGATGGGTATTTTGTATCGGGATATCTAAATACCGTATTATTTGGAGTTTGATATTTATTTCTAAGACGCGAATATGTATGAATTACCCACATTTGGACGTTACGATGAAAAAAGGGGAGTGGTTCCCAGCATCCATCTAAATTAGTAATGTCAACTAAATAATAAAATCCATCTAACAAAACATAATGTTCGTATGTCTTGGGATCATATAAAAGAACATGAAAAATATGTCCTGGCGGCGCAAATGCTCCAGCGATGGTTTCGCATAAATCTTCACTCGTAATGGCTGCATCAATACCAAAACGTGTTTTGATTTCTTCTTTATTTAATTTTACCTCATCCATTGGAAGCCTCAGTTACTCGCCAGCCCATCATTTTGAGAAACTTATTAAAAGCTTCATTAATATCTGAGCATGTGCCTAAAGGGATCTTTGGGGATAATGGATCACTTTCACGAATTGCATAAAAGCGACTATTCATGTCTTCGATACTACCATAATCATCATTACTTGTTACATTTTTATCAATAAATCGTTCGCATTCATCTTTAGATTTAAAATGTTTGAACAGAATTACACGATACATTTTTCTCCAGACAATAGAAAAGCCGCCCTATGTTATTAGGGCGGTTTCTGTGATTTGATTAGCTTATGCTAATCCAAGCTGCTTTGTGCCAGCTTCGATAGATTCGCAAGAGATTGACTTTCCTTCATCACCATAGAAAAGTTTCTTCTGCTTGCGAACCCAAAGCAGATCAGTACCACCTACCCGATAGGATAAGCTCGGTTCTTTGTCTGCCTGAAGCGATTCGCAGATTGTACGAAGCGTAGGATTAAGTGAACTTCCCGAAATTGCTTTAATCTGTGCCATGTGGACTCCTAAGCAATTTATTGTAACACACTTACGAGTCCAGCGACAAATGCATCTTCATCAGCATGAATAACCTTACCTGCGTCTTTTCGATTCTTCATGTTCTGGTAGGCTTCACGAATTTCATCAACAGTCATGTGTCGGGCCGCTTCAATGCCGGTTCCGTAAAATGGGTTCAAAGTTTTTTCGCTCATTGGGGCCTCCCTTCTAAAAACAAGTCTAATTCATAAAAGGGGAGCGTCAACCCTTTTGTACGAAAAAAGTCATAAAAAAAAAAGATGAGGACCGCTAAAGCGGCCCCATCATCTTATAACAAATTTAGTTTCTTTTTGCCGATCAATTTAATAATAAATCTATATCAAATGAATCATTACTACCCTTCGCAACAGCACATTCGATATAGAATGTATCCGTAGTTAAAAGTGTAAGTGTTATTGTAGCATATCCATTACCACTACTACTTGCACTTCCAACATTGTTATAAGAAGAATCTAAAATTCTAAGATTTACTGCACCGGAAACTGGATTATTAACCGAGTATGCAGTAATGGTAATATTGTCATCAGTAGTACCATTAAATTTGGTGTATACAGCCACCATTCCATCAATAGAGATACTTGGTTCTGCTGTATTTGTGCCACTATTATAAACAGTATCGGTTGTAAAAGTAGGATCGCCATAAGCAATTAATGTAGCTGGTAAAGAAACGCTAAAAACGGAAATTGTTGCTTTATGACGATCCCAAATAACGCCGTTATTGAAATCACAAATTACATCATAAACACCACGTTCTGTTGTAACAAAAGTAATGCCTTGATTGTATTGTAATGGAGCAGTAAAGGCACTATATGGAGCATCCGAACTCCAATTATAGTTTGTAATATTTGGAATAGATCCATCTGTTGTTAATGTAACATCTGTTCCGACTTCCGTTCTATAATATGTAGTTGAATTATTGTATTCATTTCCTGTTAATAAAGTTGAATTTTGCGTACTTTGAAGATTACCATTCCAAGTACCATCAGATAACATAAATCCTGGTGTAGATGCCCCAGCGTTAGTATGACTTGGATGGGCATAAGAAGATCGCCACATCATTCTATACTTCATATTCATTGTTACTGTTTGTCCGCTTCCGGCGCCAATGTAATAAACAGTTACATATAATATGCTACCAGTATCAACATCTACTGGAATAACTTCTTTTTTAAAAGTATTTCTTAAAGGATCGATTTCTACTACATTCATCCAATATGGCGGTGCTGTAGAGAAGTCTCTAGAAGAATCTGCTGTTTGATCACTAGCGTTTTGATAAACTCGTAATTTATAGTTTCCTAATATTCCTGAATTAACTGTAAAACCAGTTGGCATAACACCACCTGGAATCACAATAATATTTTGACTATATGGAGTAGAGCTAGATAATCCAGTTGCATTAATAGCTACTGAAAACTCATCACCATGAGAAGGCTCAAGTTTACAAATTGATCTAGCAAATAAATCTCCATGATTCATTGTGCTAAAATCTGTTTTACGAATTGTTAAATCAGACAAATCTACTTGAATTTCATCAGGTGATAATTCTCCTAAATTTGTAGATAATCCTGCATCATAATCAAATCTAAAAGAACTATAATCAAAATGTTGTACTGGTTGTGCTGTTGGATATTTTGAAAAATGACCATTATAGCTAAAATGATATAATTTATTTGGTTTAAATTCAAAAATCATTCCTGGTAAAATCGTTGGATCTAAAAGATCGAGAACAAGATTAGAAAAATTTGCAGAAACGGGTAATTGTTCCCAAACGCCAGCTTGTTTTAACCACATTGTTCCGGTAACGGTATTGATATACATATCTTCATCAACACCAACACCGACTAATGGATCTACTGTTCCATGAAGCCATCCGGTTCCGCCACCACCACCTGCAAGACTAATAACGCTCCAAGTTCCTGCTGATTTAAGCCAAATTGTACCTGCTGCTGTATTTAGATGATAATCACCATCAATCCCTTCACCAACTAAAGGATTAGATGTACTACTTCTCCAAACCGGAATTCCAGAAATGTTTTGAGCAGTTAATGGAATAAGATTCCATGTATTACTTTGTTTTACGTATAAATTACCATTTAATCTATCAAGATAAAAATCACCATTTTGACCAGTTAAATTAACTGGCGCACCTTCACCCTGATACCAAATTGTAGGTGCTTGCGGTCCAGTTACACCGGGAGGGCCTTGTAAGCCTTGAGGACCAAGTAATGACGCAATCTTTTGCCAACCATTAGAGTCTTTATTGTAAACATCACCATTACTTGTGTCTAAACTAAAATCTCCTGGACGGCCAATTCCAGCACCAGGAGCGCCAATGTAATAGAACCATTGAGTACCAGATAAACCAGGAACTCCTTGGATACCTTGTGCGCCATTTGTACCTGCGGCACCAGTTGCACCAACTGCGCCTTTTAATTGTGCTTTATAATTCCAAGAATTACCGACTTTTTGATAAACTTTACCATTATTTAACTGATCTGCATCATTTGAAAGAATGAACATGTCGCCAGAAAGACCAACACTTCCATCTGGAACACTTGTACCAGTCAACCAAGCAGGAAGTCTACGATTATACAATTCATACAAATAAGCATCAAGACGATCAAAGTTGTTACGCATTCCTGCGCCCCAACCAATATCGCCATCATCATATTTGTGAAATGAATAATTAGTTGTTAGCGTAACAGACATTCAAAACCTCTTCGCAAAGCTCATTTGTTGGAAGCAGCTTAATTAAATATTGATCGATATCAACTGAAAAAGGTTTAAGATTTTCACGAATTTCGTCAATAATATCAATATCTAAATTCCATCTATATTCTAAATCTGTGATATTGCGAATTTCATTTGCTTCAGTAAAATCAAAACGGAACATAGTTTCGCTATGTTCCGTCTTCATGTCTGAAATAATCAAATGGCAAAGTAATTCATAAATTTGAAATCCATATTCATTTGCCATATCAGATGCAATTGTCCATGCGATCTTAGTTCTTAGAACATCAGCATTAGATGATCCTTTTGTATGGTTACTAATTAAGATCACGTTATGCTCCAAACGGTTGCGTTGACCAAATGGCTCCCCAGCCATAGGAATGTTCTGTAAAATCAAGATTTTGAATATCATCCTTACGAGTGCCGTACTGTTCTGGAGAACGATAGGCTTTTGTCTCGGTTGTGAGATAAATATTCAATTCTTCAATCGGATCTAAGTTCGGCATGAATCTATTTTAACTCAGTTGTTTCAAAGTGTCCATAACTCATAAAAACGATCCATGAACAATTTATAGGCTTCTTCGTGTTTCATAGGAACGATAGGTCCATATCCCTCTAATTCATCGAGTTTTAGTGCCCAAACTGGTGAACCACAAAGGTATCTAGCTTCGGTTGCAGTAGCAGCCTTGTCAACATTGGTAATTAAATTAAGAATATCAAATTGCATGTCCACGAATGGATGGGGAAAATATTTAGCAAATACTAATTTTAATATCCTATTTTCTAATGCTGAAAACTCTGGAAATAAAACTTTGAGCGGAGTGACCATATCGCCAATGTAGGCTTCTGCGGCATCATGTAGAAGACCAACTCTTGCAAAATCTCTATGAAGATTTTGCTTTTCAAGATATCTGCTCACATAAACAGAATGTTCAGCAACGCTAAACGGAATCGAACAATGACCATTAAATCTGCAAAGTTTTGAAAGCGCACTTGCAATATCTTCGATATCAATATCTTCAATCTTAGGATCTAAAAAATCAAAGTCTCGCATAGTTTTTAATGGCTGCATTGATAACCTCTAATGCTTCTTCCTTGGATTTTGCTGCCCATAAATAGGCAGAGCTACAAAGTTGATCAACATAGAAATTTGGAGAATCTTTGGAAATATATAATTCGGCAGCGATACCTTCAGCTTCTGCATGAAGGCGAAATTTACGATTGAAAATGTATTTAAAAATCCATTTAATTAATCCATAATTTTGTTGTTGAATAAGGTGAACATCTTCATGAGAAATTATGGCTGGATAATAAATTGGATTTATATAAACTGGATGATAGATGTGTGGATAAATACTTATCCATCTTTTTCTGTTTAACCAAAATAACCACCAAGGATGAGGCTTTAACATGATGATGCCACCGCTGATTTTTTGCCAGAACTACTTAATGCTGGTGGTTCTGGTTGAATAATAATTGCCCATGCAGCGCAGTCTGCCGTAGAACTTATTGTAACAAATGGAGGATATCCATTAATAAAAGTTGCATTAGTGGCTGTTTTTGTCGCTATACCAATACCGCCACCGTTACCTTGTGTTGTTCCAGCATCTGCTCGTTCTTGAAGACCACCAGAAAAATAATCTATCCAATTTGAAAACAAAGGCCCAGCATTATCAAGATCCCAAGAAGCGGCTAGAATATATAAAAAATCTGAAGTATTTAAAGTTCCGTCATTATTATTAATAGTACAGCTACCACTAAATTGTGGAGCGGTAGTTGCGGAAAAAGCTTCATTTAGATAGGTGTGAATAGGATCACCTGTTTTTGCAGCACCACGAATTGTCATAATTACTGCATATTGATGATCGCCTGAATCTGTAATCGTAACATTACCCATCGCGGAAGATGTTGCGCGTTGCCATAGAACGTACAAAACAGTATTAGTCGTACTGGCAGGAATCGATGTAATTAAAGTCCATCCAGTAGGAGGCCAAGTCCCTCCAGGTGTTTGATTTGATGTTTCTACAAATAATAATCCTAAATCATCCGTTAAATGAGTGGGCCATGCTAAAGTAGTAATCGAACCAGCACTACCTTGAGCGGTTCCTAATGCTTGATAATTAGCTGCCATTTACAGTCTTTCACGAATAAGATCATCTGTTAATTTTGCAATCAAATTACCCAACATAATCTCTTGGCCGTTATAAGTAACTAATGTTGTAAAAAAACCAAATACTTGTTCTGGCGTAAGATCAAAAACTACATTATTTTCTTCTCCTAATTTTTTGATTTTAATATTTGAGGTATCAACTTCATAAATCGTGTCAACGTAACTTACGGAAATTGGAAAATCAACAGTTAAATCATCATTAACAACTCGTCGTAATGAAATAACGCTTGATGCAGTTTCTTTCTTTTTTCTAATTGTAATTTCTTCGATTGGATGTTCGATAGCCATGTCTTCTCCTATCTAAATAAAGTAGATACCACTGAATGTTTAATTTCGACTGCTGGTGCTTGAGTAACGGTAATTGACGTTGTTTTATTTGTAGTTCCATTTGCTTGTGCGGTTGCCGTACAAGTAACAGTTTGTGCATTAGTTGGTGCTGTCCAGGTTACAGTATTTGTTCCTTGTCCTGCTGTAATTGTTCCAACATCAGTTCCGCCATTTTTAAACGTCCAAGTAATGCCGGTATTTGCTGCACCACTTACTGAACTTGTAAACTGATTACCAGTTGTTTCACCAACGATTGTTGGTGTTGCTGGAGTAATATCAGCAACAACAACAGTTTGCGGAGTTACTAATGAACTTGTTGCATATACCCAATCACCAGCATCATTACGAACAGAAAGTGTAAATGTTTTGGCAGAAGTAATTGCTCCACTAGTTGATGGACTTCCGCTTGTTGCATTTGAAGTTACATCATAACTTTGATTTCCGCTAGATCCAATATATTTAACTAATGATCCTGGTGATCCACCACTGAATACTGGAGTGAGTGTAATGGTTGCGCCATACAAAGGACTTGTTGTGCTTGGTGTGAGACTTGTTGCAACGGCAGCAGCATAAACATAAACAGTTACAGTTTCTTCTACATAACTTGTATCTGAACTTATAACACGAAGATAATAAATTTGCTGTGATGTAGGAGAAACTGAATAACTATTACCACTTACAGCCGTAGAGGTTACTTCAGTGCCATTAGATGTTGTTCCAATTCGTGCTGAACCAGGATTAGGATTAGTAAAAACAGGCAAAAGATTTGTGCTTTGTCCAGTTGTTATATATTGATCTGATGCTGTAAAACTACTAATTGTAGGAGTGTTTGTAACATAAATTGTATATGTTGTTGTTTTTGAAGCATCATCTACGGATGTTGCCGTAATTGTATAAGTTCCACTTGTTGCTGGCGCAGTCCAAGTTGTTGTTCCGTAACTTGCAGTTGGTGATGTATCAAATGAACCACCAGAACAACTCCAATTAATGTTATTGGTGTTGCCGCCTGTTACATAACAATAAATTCCAGAATTATTTGAATTGCCAGCAACAGTTGTGTAATTAGCTATTCCATAAGGACCATATAAATATACCGTTTGTGGAGTTATGGTAACTGAAGTTGTAGCAGTTGCGCCAGGAACATTAGAAACTGTTAATAAATAGGTTCTTGAACCTGTCCAATTTGCAGTAATTGATCCGGTTGCCACTCCAGATGCGGGACAAGTTATACTTCCACTGCTATCGCCACTATAAGTAAGTGTTGGTGTTCCATTATTATTTGAATATGTTGGCGTAATTGTAAAAGTAGAACCAAATGCAGGAGTGGCTGTTGAAGGTACTAAACTAGTTGCAATCGGAGCATAATAAACATTAACTGAAAGTGTTGCAACGGGAACGCCCCAAGCATCTAATGCTGAAGGCCAAACTGAAATAGAGCATCCATAACCATTACTTAAAAGAGAAGTTGGTGCCGTCCATAAACCATCACTAGTTATTGAACCAGTTGCATTTTGTTGAGTAGCATACCAGTGTGGAGTATTAGGAGTAATTAAACTAATTGTTGAAGAAAACTGTTGAGTTGTTCCTGCCGTAATATTTGTAATTGCTGGAGAAATTGCAGATACAGTTGGTGTATTAATATTCCCAACATTAGCTGAACCAGTTCCACCAGGACCAGTGACGCTTACTGATTTTCCAGAACCATAATTTCCCATTACAGGAATTGTGACACTGATTGTAGTATCATTTGTTACACTATATGAAGCAGAAACGCCATTAATACTAACTGATGTTGCTCCAGTAAAATTTGTTCCAACAATTGATACGCCAGTATCGCCAATACTACAAGCTGACCCACTATTTAATGACGTTACAGTTGGCGCACTAGAATAGGTTCCTTCTAAATAAATTTCTCCTACAGAAGCCACACATAAATCGCCAGAAATACGATTTCCGCTATCCTGACTTCCGGCATCTGATTGTATACGAATACGAACTTGTATTGATGAAGTTGTTGGATTACCAGATATTGTTCCAGAATCTAAAGTATAAACTCCAGTATCTAACTGATCATTGGATGGACCAGATGGAAATGGAGTCCAATTATTTCCGGTATCAGTAGAATAAGAAGCATCTAATAAATAACCACCAGCGCCCCAATTTACGCTTGTAACCGCTGCTGATAAATTAGTGATTTTGATTTTATAATCTGACCAAGTTTGTGATTTGGTTTCCCAGGATGTAACTGTTCCTGATCGTATTACAGCTAATGCCCAAGTGCCTAATGCTTGAACTAAAGCATACGATGTTGGATTGTCATCACCAATGTTAGTTGCATTGGAAGTTCCTGTTCCAATCCAATCCGCAGCATTTAATGTTTCAACTGGCATTACACAGTCCACTCATCAACAACAACTTCTACAGTTACGTCTGCTTCTGTTCCTCCAGTCGAACAACGGCAATGAATAAGGGCATCAGCAGCTACAGCGGTTTGTGTTGTAGAATCTGATGTATAAGCAGTTATTGAGTTACCCGAAGATGCTGTAATTGTATACGTATCAGATCCAGCAACTTTAATAACTATTGTTCCCGTACCAGCAGTTTGCGGCATATGTCTGACTGCCATAATACGACCAGCGCAAGGCATTGAATAATATGGTTGTTTTGTTGTAGTCGCTAATGCACCATCAAAATGCCAACGAAGAATCTTTCTGCTACGAGAAAGCACAATCCATTTAGAACCATCAGACATTAAACCTAATCTACCATAGGGAGTTTGAATATCAATACTTGTAATAGTTGAGCCTTCAATCTTGTCACTACCAGCACAAGCAACAGTAATCTTAACTGATGCAGTTACCGATCCCGAATTATCACCAACCCAAATGATCTTACCAGTAAAACCACTTGCAGCAGGAAGTGTGACAGTTCTTGTAGTCGAAATGCTTGTATAGGCAACATAAATATCACTTGTAGCCGTAATAGTATATGCTGCATCTGCAACAGTCGTATAAGTCATTCCGGCTGGGACAGCAGCAAATGTACCATCTGCTCTAAGAAAATTTGTTGTTCCACCACCAGATGCAGGAACTAATCCCTTAGCTCCAGAAGTAAAAGCATCAAGTAACGCAGTTATCTGAGTTCCCGTTAAATCAGCAGCATTAGCTGTTGATCCTGTATTATTACCCTTTATTGTATTAGCTGCCATTTGAGCAGCCATTGCATTAGTGACTTTATTTGTTCCGATTGCCGTTACGCCAGAACCATCAATTGTTATGTCGCCTGATACCGCAGTAAATGCAAAGGTCGTAGCTGTGGTAGCGAGTAATACTTGTCCAGCAGTTTTACCAGAAACGGTATGAGAATCTAACGTATGTGATGTTGGCGTTCTAGCATCAGATAATCTTGAATCATTACCAGCACAAGCAGTTGTACCAGTTGTACCCAATGATACGCCAACATCATTTGCGCCAATTACTAATGTGCCTACTGCACCAGAAGTTCCAGCATGACTAACAACATCAATTGTTGGATCAATAGTTGAAGTGCCAGATTGTGTTAATCCGTTTCCAGCAGTAACAGAAGTTACCGTACCAACAGTAGAACTTGTACCTGCTCCAATTGCTGTTCTAAATGTAGCGGCATCTAACGTAGAAATGGTATTATCGGCATTAATTCTTGGAAAAGTAATAGCAGATGGATTAGCTAACATAAAAAAGTTAGCACCAACTGTTGTGGCACCAAGAGAAGTTCTTCCTGTCGAAGCTGTTAGTCCAGTAGCCCCACCATCCCATTTATTTCTGTCATTATATGCAGTGGTCCAAAGAGCCTGATTAGCATCTGTTGGAATTGAATAACCAGCAGTAAATGTTAAAGCAAGAGTGCCTGTTCCGGTAATTGGACTTCCAGCGATTGATAATCCAGTAGGAACAGTCATTGCGACTGAAGAAACTGAACCTTTATTGTTAAATGTATTCCAATCTGTCGAACTTAAATAACCATCCAATGTTGTAGTAGCTGCCTGTGTTGCAATTGTTGCTTGAGCGGCAGTTAAATGATAATAATCACCAACTGCACCCCCTTGGATGCCACTTAAATTATTGTGTGCCGATGGTTGAAAATTACTAATAGATGTTTTTGTTCCAATGATTCTTGTGAAAGCTTCAATTCGACAAGATCCACTTGCACCATTATACGCAACGCCAGTTCCTGTTCTTAAAGTAAATTGATATAATGGAGCTAATTCTTGAAATGGTAATGTTCCTAACGAGAGAGAACCATAGGTTTCGGCTTGTGCATTTGCCAAAGATGTATGAATAGCTTGACCAGGAATAATGATAAACTGAAATGCTGAATCAATAGAAGTTGAAACAAATACAAAATAATTAATGTAACGAAGACTTGCACCTTCCGTCATTTGCCATGTTGCACCAGTCCATTGATTGTATTGAACAAACGTGGTTCCAACTTTATATGGAACAGTATTAGTTTTTGTCCATGTCCATGTACCGGAAGCACCAGTACGAGTAAAAATTGTGTATGCGGTTCCGTCTGCTAAGGCTGATGTTGTAAAGTGAATATCCTCATCAGCAATAACACCACTTGCAATAGCAAAAGTATTAAATGCATTAGTAGCATTACCGCCAGCGCCAGCTAAGTCATAACCCGAAGCCGCAAAACCTGAAATAACTTCTGTTCCATTTACGTTATGAAGATATTTATGTGTCGATGGATCCATTGTTGATCCATGACGTTCTTCAAATGCAAAACCATCCGCTAATCCAGAATCCCAATATACATAAGCTACTGGAGCAGTAGTAAGAATATCCCAAGGGGTCGTTGATTGCTGAAGTGTGCCATTACTATCGAAATAAATAAAATATCCACCAGTCGTATTTGGAATGGTAGATGTTTGGGTTGTTTTTGTATATTTAACACCATTAACAAAAACATCAAAGTTAGATCCAGTTGGAGCAAGAGTCACTACTCTTGTTCCGGTATTAAATGTTAAAGTTGATGTTGAAGTTGAATCGAAACCAGTTTTACTTGATCTTGTTGTAAGATCGATTGGAGAACCATTCCAAGTAAGGACACCACTTACATTGTAAAGCGTATTAGTGGTTGTTGAAGGAGCCCCACTTGGAATAATTACACCACCAGCAGAACCAGCAGTAGTAAACGATCCAATCATTGTGATTGAATCAACTGTTTGATAAAATGGAACGCCCATTATTTAGTATACTCCATTACAACGTATGTGGATGCATACGCGGATAAATTTGCTCCCGTTTTAATTGTAAGATCTGTTGAAGTAACGGATATTTCAGTTACCCATCCACTAACTGAACCAACATAAGGTAATGGCAGCCAAGTGGTTGTGCCGCTATTGTATGAATAGCCTTCATAAGTTATAACAGCAGTAAGCCCACTAATACCATGTGCAACATTTTTTGTGGTAGCATTAGGTAATGCTCCAAAGTTAATAACTTTTCTATAAATAGGCTTTCCATCAATCCAAACTTTATTAGTTAATGTTTCTACTGTTGAATAAACATCTGTGTTTGCGCCGGAATTTAATGTTCTTTGTGCGCCTAATGTTGCTGTAGCCGAAGGAAAATATCTGAAAAATTCAAAAGAAAAATCTGCTTTAGTAGTAGCTTGATTAATAGTAAATAATCCAATATATGCTGGAGCAACAGCAGGATTGTATGCTACTTCATCCCAAGTTTTTCCGTCTATACTCCAAGCCCAATAATAATTACTTCCAGATCTACGAATTCTTAACCATCTATAAGTTCCATAACTAGCTGCTCCAGCAACCGCTGATCCAGCAGTAGCAAAATTCGTCCAAGAATAAACTTGAGCAAAAAAACCTGTTGTTAAATAAGCTCCAGTACCAAGAATATATTGAGTTCCAGAAGAAGCTGTATTTGTGCTTGAAAGAATTAAACCACAATTACAGTTAGGTGTAGCGCCTGTACCAAGCGCAGTTTTTGTAAAAATAGTAAAATCACCAGCGGGTAATGCTTGCAGTATGCTTACAACAGTTGTTCCTGTATTAGTTTGTTGAATATAAAGACCGTCTGCAACAGATGTATTAACATCTTTTGTGGTAGCAGAGGCCCAATTTACCGTAGTCCATTTTCCATCAAGGCTTGTCGCCGTGAATTCATCATTATATGTAGAAGGTGAAACTGGAGCATAATCTGGATCAAAAAAAGTATAAGGATCTGTCGTTCCAGATGTTCCACCTGAACTAAAAACATTTACTCGCAATGAATTGCTTGCTGGAGCAGTTGCAAAAATAAGACTAATTTGAGTCGTAGAAATACTGCGTATCTCTACGCCAGAATCAATCTTTCGTTTATTTCCAGTTAATTCAAAAATTGATACATCAACATCGGTTACTCCCAAATTATGAGTAACTGTGATTGTTGTCGATGTTCCGTCACCTATTGTAGCAGAATAAGATTTTTTGCTATTATCTACATACTGCTTAGTAGCAGCATGTAAAGCTACAGTTGGATCGCTCTGAAGCGTAACAGGCGCATCAAATTGATACGCCTGTCCAGTAAACTTAGTCGTAGTCATGTATTCCCGCTAAGATTAACCAATTACGATAACTGTATGCGTAGAAGCTCCAGGAGTCGAAGAACCATACGTTACAGTTACGGTATTTACTGTTGAACTTGTAATATCGACACCAATTAAATTACCAGATGCAGATGATAAATCAGCATCATATACCTGAACTTGAACAAGGCGTGTACCAAGATTGTGAGTAATTGTGAAGGCACCAGCAGTACCAGAACCAGTAATTGTTGTTGTGTATTTACGAGCTACTGTGGTTCCAGCCGCTGAAGCAGCAGAAGCTACGTTCAGATCCGTCATACTTAAAGCGGACCATGCAGGAATACCACTTGAAGCTTGATTTAAGAATCTCTTTTCAGCATTTGAGTTAACTGCAAGATTTGCTAATTCACCAGTTGTTGAGTTGAAATAAGCAATTTGGTATTGAGCGGGAGTTGTAGCAGATGGAATGTAAGCAAGCTTAGATGCTGCACCAGGAAGCGTATGAGTAACAGCAGCAGAAGCGGCAAATGTTGTAGCAAATGCACCAGTTGTAATTAACGAAGAATTATCCGCAAGAGTCAACGTTGCTGTTGTTGCCGGATTAGTAAGAGTAAGTTTGCTCCAAACAGGAGCGCCAGAACTTACGGCAACCAAAGCTTTATCTGTAGTTCCCGCTGCAACTTGTGCTAATGCAGAAGTAGATGAAGCATAAACAACGCCCCATTGCGTATAGGTTGTTGTTGGCATTTTCACACTGATCGTATCACCAGTGATATCAATACCATTACCAGCGGTTAATGCCGTACCGCCATTGAATCTAACAAAAGTTAATCCAGTTGTTCCAACTACAATTGGATTTGGAGTATTTAAAACATATTGACCCTTATTTGCTGCTGTGCCTTCTTCAACATAAACATAAAGACCAGAAGTAACTTCAGCATTAGAATCTGCGTCTGTTGCTCTTGTCCATGTACCGTTAGAACCAGTACCCAAAGTCGAAACGTAGTAAATACCATTTTGACTAGGTGTAGTTTGATTTTTAACAAGAATGCGATCATTTGCTACAAGTGTCACACCGTCTAGTGTGTTTGGTGCCCCACCAGCGAGTGTTGCGATATTTGCGGTAGTCGCAACACGAACTGACTCCTTCCAGTCAGTGAGTCCAATAGCAATATTATCAACATATTGTTTATTAACAACATCTGTTGGATTGGTTGGTGTTCCAGCATATGTGAATGTTGCGCCAGAAGCAACTGTTAATGACGCTCCAGAAGCAACGTTAATGGTCGCACCAGAACTTACTCCAAAAGTACCAGAAGCTAATGTACCACCAGTATTAATTGTTGGAGTCGTAATTGATGGACTTGATTGAAATAAAGGAGTTCCAGTACCACTACCAAGTACCCAAGAAGGTGCTACGGCAGATCCAGCGGGTGCAGAAACAAATGCATATGATCCAGCAGCAGTTGGAGCAGCAGCATATGAAATTAGACCACTTGCAGCACCAGCATAGGGCATTGCATATTGTGCAGGAGCAGAAGTGTAATACAACATCGTTGCCGATGTACTTGCTGGCATCGTAACTGTAGAAGCGGCAGTAGCAGCAAGTGTAATTGCAAAACCACCAGTTGTATTTAAAGCAGCACCAGCAGTATTTGCAATACCTAAAGTACCAACTGTTGCAGAAATTGTTAAACCATTAATACTAGTTGCTGTCGCAACACCTAAAGTCGGAGTAATAAGAGTTGGAGAAGTTGCGAGAACAACAACACCAGACCCAGTGGAACCTACCCATGAGGGTGCGCCAGCAACGTTACCAGCGGTTGTTTCTGATAAGAAATAAATACCATTAGTTGTAGACCCGCCTAACCTTGACGTAACATTAGAACCATTACGAATAATAATATCGCCAATGGTTGTCATTGGATCAGAGAAACCAGCCGATGCAGCTTGCCAAACTGGTTTAGCTCCTGCACCCTTGGCTGTTAAAACATATTCAGCCGTTCCAGCAGCTAATCTTTCAGGAAAGCCGTTTGTACCGCCAATAAGAATGTCACCTTGAGTAGTGAACGGATCAAGATCAAGCCATCCAGCCGTATTCCCATGTTTCGTATAAATTTTTAATGAATAATCAGTCGAAACTGATGTATCAAAATAAATTTGACCAGAGCTAGGTGTGCTTGGAGCAGTTCCAAGATTTTGAATTACAGCATTTCTAATTTCATTTTTTGCAAGATCAAATGGAGCATTGACAGTAAACAACTGTCCATTATAAGTATAACTGCTCATGTATTACTCCTAATTTAAATATGCTTTGCCACCGAAAGATGAACCAAAATGAATGATAATCTGACTATCATTCATATAAGAAACGTCTCCAATGATGACATTGTTTGCTGAATCAACTACAGTGACAGATGGAAATTTTGCAAGTGGATGTGAAATATTCCAAGTATCGGAAGGAAGGGCTTGAGTATGAACATAAGTAGCATCTTCGCTAGTACCACCACCAGCAGCAGTTGAATTAATCAACTGTCTCCCATCACCAGTACCTAAATAAAATTTCTTTGTATCTAAAGCAAAAGCGGCCTCTCCTGTTGACATTTTGAGAGGAAGATCAGCTTCTAATCCATAGCAAATGTGAATTACCGCTGACATTTAGAACGCCAAGAACATTCGAGTTGCATCATAGGTTGAGGGAGTATAGTTTCCTGTAAATGCATAACTATTATTGCCTAATTGAAGTGTAATATGTAATGAATATCCAGTTTCAATTGTAACTTTATATGATTCGCTTTTCAAATACAAATTAGCGGGAAATACAGAACTTGGTGAAACCCCTTGATTGATAAACTCAAATGCTTTTTTAATTAATTTTAAAGAAGCACTAGTAGCAGAGTTTGACTCTGTTAATTGCAGACCACCATTAACATGAAGCGGAGAAGTCACTTTATGAAACCACAGTTAATTTTGGATAAACAGCAACTCCGTTTGGTAATCCAGCAGTAGGTCTAAATCGTCTACGCATACCAATTGTATTTGTGCTAAGACCAGAAACCCAAGTAGAACCATTGTGATATTCGAAAACGCCATTTGTTGAACCAGAAGAAGCCTGGGTCAAAACCAAAGCATTGGTATCAACACGATAATAATCAATTTGTAAAACAGTCGGAAATGCCGCAAATGATGTAGCTTGAATAAATCCAACTGTTCCATCTGTTGCAGAACTATCATCCATATTCCAACGAAGATCCGATGGAATATCATCGGTTGTTTCATAAGATACACATAAACCAAGAATACGAGCAGGAACACATGTTGCGCTAAGAATTTTAAATTCAAATTTAAATTGAATAGAAGATGCTGGGGTTACACCAGATAAATCAAGATCAATACCAAGCGCATTCCACGCACCAGTGTTATCGGTAATGCCTGAAGTACGATAATAAACCTTATAGCCTTCTGGAGTGACACCAAGATCATCGTCACCTAATTGTTTAACATCATTAACCGCTAACATGTAATATTTAGATGCGCTTGGAGTTGCAATCGCAGGAGTGATGTATACATTATATGGAGCAGTATTTTGATAACCCCAATGTGCGCCTGTTGGAACTGTATAAAGTTGGTTTAATAAGTTCGTAGTGCCATGTCTAGCAATAAAACAGATTCCGCCCTCACCCCAAGTTGAAGTATTGGTAGAACTTGTGTTTGGATATGGATAAGCATTAACATCGCCAGTAGAAGCATGAACTACTTTGGTATCTGCTAACCATAAATGATCCAATTGAGACGAATCTGTTCTGTACTGTGTCATATATGATCTAAAAGCAGTAGCACAAGTTGAAATCCAACCAATACGATCAAGACTGTCAAAAATTTCAAGATTATTCATTGCACCAGTAGCCGGAATTGTGTTGACGCCACCAGGAGGAACTTCAAGCATCACATCTGAAAGGAATGTGGTGGAACCATTCGTAATCGCACTCAAAGCACAACGATATAAACGAGTAGTTGTTGTAAAATATAATGAAGGAACACCATTACCTGCACCATGCTTTAATGTCCCGATTCTGCAATTATGAAGCTGTGATGTTGTACCGACAATCGTTGGAGCGCCAGTTTTATAAGCAAAAGCATTAGTAGCAACACCAGCGGTCAATGTTAAAGCAGCTTTAACATTAAATTTAAAAATAGTGACAGTTGTACCTGATGTAGCATCAAGCATATAACAATCTTGTGTTAAATTATCACTAGAAACAGCATCTAACGCTAATCCAGCAACAATTAAACTAGTGACAGTAGCTGCGTCTTTTAGCCAATAACATAAACGTAAATTATCCGCTGTGCCAGCTAAAGAAATTGCTGTTGCTGTAGCCGTTCCAGACCAACAAGCAGTTGAAAGACTTAATCCTTTAATAACACGAAGTCCACCATCAGTAGTTGTTGCACAAGTAGCAGCAATTAGAAGAGTATATTCTTCAAGAATATATGGTGTTGCAGACCCTAATGTTGGACCAGCAGATGCTAAAGTTAAACTAGCATTTGAAGAAATGGCTGTTGCTGGAGCAGTATCATACCAAGTGGTGATTTGATCTGGATCTGTTGATCCAAAACCAATTCTACAGCCACCACTAAATCTCTTTGTAAACCAATCTGTTCCTGTTCCAGTTACAGCAGTGCCAGAACAAGTAACCGTACCTGTAGTAGTCACACTTCTTTGCAGACGAATACCACGAATGGTTGCAGCAGTAGGAAAAGTAAAAGAAATAGCACCACGATATGTCAATGTTCCTAAATCAGTTCTATAAATATAAAGTAAGAATTTTCTAAGTGTAGCAGCGGTTGAGATATCTGCCAAAACAACGGCATATTCTACAGCGCCGATTTGAACTGCATGTGGAAAACCAGCAGCAGTAGCAATAGCCGTTTCTACTGGTCTACCAACTTGAATAGGAGCAGGGCCAATAAATGTTTTTGTCCCCGTCCAAGAATCCGTCCCTTGGAACATAACGGGACCAAGATTATGTTTTGTTGAATCATATGTGCTTGCCGAAGCTAAAGGAAATCTTACTGCACTACCAGTCATTGCAAGCTGGACTGCCGTTTTCATATTTACCTCAATCTAATACAAAGATTTTAAGACCAGCAAATAAAACATGTTGTTCTGGTGGAATATCTCGATTCATTAATTCAGCAGTAATTTTCCAAATACCACTATCACCAGGAGTCCATGATACCGTAGCTGCGCCATTTACAACATTAGCTAAAATTAGCTTTTCTCTACCGTCTAATGAAACAACTGGAACTCTAAAGATACCGCTATATAAAGGATAAATAGATCCACCAACTTGAAGTTCTCCAGTTGCGGTAAAAGATTCTCCAGAATTAATAGTTAATTCTCTTGAATCTGGATCATATGTTCCTCCAACAATGCTAGTAATAACAATTGTTGGTAAATATTGTACTGGAGTGATTCTTAGTTCTCCGAACCATTTATAACGACATGAATCACAAAGATATTCTAAAACATTATTAGCATATGGTACTGTTGGATTAATTGTTACAACGTCAAAAACGACTCCATTTGAATTAACTTCCGTTGACTGACATTCAGGACACTTCATATTAATACCCCTTGGCAACAGCAATTAATAATGCTTTGGAGAGAGACGAGTTATATTGAAAGCCTAATATATCTCGTTTAGAAGCAGTTGTATTACCAGAATAACTAGTAATATCTGCACCATAACCAACTCCGGTTCCCAGGGATGCTGCGCGACCTCCAGTAGCGTCTTGGACTAATTCTAAAGTTAATTTTTGACCGTCATTTCCACCAGTAAAATTAATTGTCGTTGGACCAGTTAATGCAATTCTAGCAACAGGTGTTGTGATTGTTGTTAAATTAATGTTAATCGTTGCAGCGTAAGTAATATCCGTAACACCTGATCCACCACCAGAAGGGGGAGCAGCCCATATTCCATCGGCTCTTAAAAAATTTGCAGTTCCACCACCACTTGCCGGAACATTCCCGGCAAGGATTGCAGAAAATTGATTATTATGAAAACTCATACTTTAAATAATGTACCAAGCGGTTCCGTTGTAAACGACAGTAATAGCATTCCATTGCGCCGGAAGTGTCTGACTTGCTGCTCCATCAATATTTTTACCATTTCCGCCAATTGTAACGGCATTAGTGGAAGAATCAATTTTCTTAATTGTATAATGCTCTCCGTTTGTAGGAGCAGCAGTAAGAGTAATAGCAAATGCTCCACCACTTGCATCACAAAGCACTACATCATCAGAAGTTGTAACTGTATATGCAGTTGTTTTTGCAGAAGTAGTAATCGTCATTGGCTTTGAGCCAGTTGACGGTAATGCACTCCAGGGAATTCCTGTAAAGTTTGTACCAGTTAATGTAGGAGTTGTTGACCATGATGGAATAGCTGAAGCAGAACCAACTAAAACACCAGCAGCACCAGCAATGGAAGCAGGAACGCCAGTTGCTCCATAAATCTGAACGCCATAATTTGATGCTGAGAAGAAGGATGTTGCGCCAGCACCAGTTTGATAAGGAATTTGATTAGCATTGCCATTAGCAATATTGGTTGCTGAAGAAGCATTACCAGTCAAAGCACCAACAAATGTCGTTGATGTAATAGAAGTCATACCAGCAATGGTCGTGAATGTACCACTACCAGCATTAATTGCTACTTGTGAAGTACCAATATAAAATGTTTGATTTTGTGCAGCAGGAGTAAAGCCTAAACCAATATTAAGAATATCCCAATTAGTTGCTGTTTGTCCTGGTGAATCAACTAATGCGCGAATACTATCGCCAACCCTAACAGCAGTACCTCCAAGAGTACCGGCAACGCTGATATACCAAAGATCGCCTTTTAATACAGCGCCAGCATTACCAGAACCACCAGTTGAAGGCCATGTATTACTAGAAGCATTATAGCTGCCTCTATCATCTAATAAACCAGTTACAGCATTGTCTACATAAGTTTTAACGGCATTCTGTGTTGGGAATAATGTATCAGAAGTTCCAAGGGCAGTTGCCGTACTCTTATTCGCTGAAGGTTCATATGAAGTTGAATTGTAAGCATTGGATCCTAATGTACCACCAGCACCAATTGCCAGAGTAGCGCCATCATTACCACTTAATGTAAGCGTATTTGAACAGGTGAATGTTTTAGATGCAGTACCGCCAGCAATTGTGAAACCATTTGCTACTGCGGTTAAAGTTAAGCCATTAACACTTGTTGGCGTAATTGCGCCGAGTGTAAAAGTTAAATTTGGTGTTGTGGTCGCATTTGAGACAGTAGCAGAAACACCATTAGCCGTAGTTACTGCTACTGACTGAACAGTACCACCAGATGTTCCATATCCCTGAAGTTTAACCCAGGCAGTAGTCGCAATTTTTGTACTATCATCCGCAGTTAACGGAGTTGGAGCTTGAGGCGTACCAGTAAATACGGGCGAATTAAGAAAATGTGACATAACAAGCCTCTGTTAAAGAATATACCAGTTATTCCCATAAAATATAAGATCGAAAGCATTTGTAGTGAGCAAAATATATGTTAAATTTTGTTCTACGACATTTGTACCAAATGGTCTAAATGTTATGCGTCCTGCACCGATATTACGAATTCTATAAATAGTGTGATCTATGCCAGCAGGTAAAAATACGTCACAATCTGTCGCAGAATTAATGAGAATTACAGATTCATCAGAAAGAACATGCGTACCAGTAATAACTGTAACATGAGGCTTTGGTGCTTTTGCAGTGATATCAGAAGAAAGATTTGATACTTGTGATTGAATAGCTATATCTGTGGTATCAACATACGTTTTATTCGCCGCATCAGTTCCAAATACAGGAGCAGCAACACCAGCTAACTTTTGATTATTGAACCAAACTTGTGTAGTTGGATAAGCGAATTGATCTAAACGAGTAGCTCTTACTTCGTCTGCGAAATCAGAGATTGTGCTTGCTAATTGTGTTCCTGTGTGATTGGATCTAGAAAGTAAATAAGCAGCACTAAAACTATTTAGTGTTTGAGCATCTGTACTTGAATTTAATGTTACCCACGAAGTACCATTATGGTACTTCATTGAATCAGAAGTAGTATTAAAATAAATCCAACCTCGGCTCGGATTAACTGGATCCGTAGCTAAGTTATAAATCTTAGCTCTACGAAGTTCGTTTCCGGCCAAATCAATTGGTTTTAAGTATGGCTGTACCAATACCACAATCTCCAGATTAAATGATTTTACTTCTTTTTCTTCTTTTTATTATTCTTGGGATCAATCAAAGCGATTACTGGCATCTTAAAATTCTTGATTAGTTCTCCGCTCTTCTTCATTTGCGAAGCTTGTTTAGCAAGAAATGGTTTCTTTTCTCGAAAGTTTTTAATCGGAATCATTGTCGTTCCTAACTATAATTATTCTATCATAATTCATGGACCATGAATAGCTAAGTAAAAGGGGCGCATTTGCGCCCCAATTTGAAGAAATGAATTAAGAAAACGCTCTAGCAATAACGCGCGGTTTTAAGGAATCTGAAATCAAACGTTTCTTATAACCAAGACCAATGTTAATACAATTATAGTATAAAACAGCTTGGGCTAAATCACCTTTGAATGTATTCCTGGTAGAATAACTACCTTGATTTTTTCCGACTTGCACCTTAAAGATCGTTTCGCTAGAATATGCGATCCTTTTGCCATCTACGGTGCAAGTTTTAACGTGCATAGGCATGAACCTTGTCAAGAATACTCATGTCTGCTTCTCCGTCATTCCAAGTCTTGCCTTTATCTAAACTAAACTGAAAACCAATACGATTAGGCACATGAACTTTAGGACGCCTAATTTTTGTCCTTGGAGGGCAGGGAATCACAATGCCGCGTGTACGAATCGGAAACTGCGCGTTAAGCATATAGAGCCAACGATATGAAACTTTCATTTTTATACCCTAAAGAAGTCAATCACCTGTTTATCACGAGAAATTGTTTCCGTGTTGAATGGTAAAGCATCATCAAACAGAATGAAATCGTTCTGAGGAAACTGTGCTGCCCACTTTAGAAACATATCATGTTTTCCAAAGAGATTAATCAACTCCCATTTCTGAAGATCGTTGCAACAGCCAAATTTAACAAGCTGCTCAATTTTATCAAATGGTACTACCCAACTTTTGTTAATTGGAAACTCTGGTAGAGCCATTTGAGCTAATACGATGCCATGATCAATTTCTTTATCATTGTCGATGGCAAAACTGAAGATTCCAAAATTAGTGATTGGTTTAAGCGGGAGAATCTTTTTGATAGTGTTGTGGACAAACGCAGACTTGCGAGACAAGACGCAACCGCTATGCCAGCTATCTATGAGAGTATTCTCCAAATCCAACATAACGGTTAGGGGTCTCATTTTACTCCTTTACAAGTTTCATTCTCTTTTCGAGCCTTGTTAGCCTTTCAAGAATGTCGTCAATTGGACGTTGCTTCTTTAACTCTTTATTTTCATCGTCCAATTTCTTTATCCGATCCATAAGACTTCGTTCATTTTTAACTGCGTTGATTGCAGCAGTCATCCAGTTTTCAAATGAACCCATATCGCCAAATTGACCAGCGTTATGTGCCATGTTCATAAAACGATGAAGATTTTCAAAACCACGATGCAAACAATCAAGATCAGCTAATGCTTCTTTTAGTTGACTTCCTTTGTAATAATTTTTAATGGCTTCACGAATTAGTTCGATATCGCTCATCCATTTCCTTTATCCATTGGCGCATACAATCGTATGCGGGAGAAAGTGAAATCCAATCTTCTGTATCACAGATTCTTGACCAATCTCTAGTTGCAAGAATGATCTTAATATCTGCATACGAGAATCGTGGAGTTTTATTCCAGCCTTCCCACCAGATCATTAATCTCTGATTATGTTTTAAATCACGAACATCATCAGAAAGTTCTTCTGGTGCATCGTAAATAATCCATTCTTCGTTTTTAAAATCCATCTGTCATCCTGGCGTTTTCAAGAACGACTCGCTGCTTTTTAAAGTTTTCAAGCTCAGTTTTGGCTTTATCTTCATAGCCCCTGAGTTTGAAGTAGGTTTCATTAAAAGTAGTATCATATCTAGATACAATACCACCATTCGCAGCAGTATATCTTCCAATTAGTGCTTCTAATTCATCCTGAGCATTATGAACTTTTGCGAGTCGCTGTTGCCAAAACTCAAGACGAGCATCGCACATCAGTAACAAAAGTGCCTTAGTGCGTTCAAAGGAAAAAGCGGTTTCAAGAAGCTGCTTTTCTTCTTCAGGCGTATATTCAATCTTGCATTTTTCAAACAACTTTTCACAAGCTGCTCGATTTAAATCCTTCCAAGCTTTTTCCGCTTCAGCAGCCTTGCGCTCCTTTTCAATTCTAATTACTTCCTGAGCTTTTTTGTATTCGATCCCTTTATAAATTCCAACACCGGAAAGAGGGAGAAGAATAGCGATTGAAATGATGAACTTTTTCATTTTAAAAATCCTAAGTCTGCGCCGCTCTCTGGACGCTTGAGAGTTTCGATTGAAACAAAGAAATAACGCTTCGGACGATAATCCTTGAGACTACCAAATTCCGCAAGTTTGTTTGGACTATATGCGATACCAAGTGCGCGAAAGGGTCCGTTGTCAATTAGGCAAATCGGAAGAAAATTGTTTTCGGTATCAAAGTTAAAATTTGAGAATGCATCACGCGACACTTCTCTTGCATGTTGAGCAACGAACTCTTCTTTTGTTTGATTTGTTGGATTGATGTAGTAGCCCATTGTTTAATTTCCCCCTGAAGGACAATCCTCGTTGTCGAACTTTCGATGAAGATCCATAAGTCTATGAAAGTGAATGATCACTGAAGGCTCGTTCATTGCGGTTTGAGCTATTTGAATTGAATCTAAAACATTTGTATAGGCTTTGTATCGATTTTTGATGCTTGTTTTGTCCATTTTAAGCTCCATAGTAATTTGCTAAATTAACGGTGGCGATTTCGACATCTTCATATGGATCTTTATGAATACACGACCAAAGTGTTGCGATCCACCATCGCCAATAATATTCTGATCTTATCGGATAAATCCCATTTTAATCTCCTTTAAGAAACTTAATTAAAAACTGCAAAATTTCATCTTGAGGCTGATCACCAAATCCTTCCCAATCAAGAAGTTCGATGGGTTCATCATCCCAGTCATGATCGGGAAGAAAGCGTTCATGAAATGCAAAGCGGAAACTATCAAGTTCGGTTTCAAGATTATAAAGATGAATGTAGTCATCATTATCGCAAGCAATTGCCGCGATATTTTTGTCCCAATCGATTTTAACTAGAAATGGTTTTTCTCTGAAAGTGATGTTCATAAGAACCTTTAAAAAAAGAGGTTAACTTTCACGCATGAATATTCTGTTACATTATACTTATAACATAAATAGCTAAAAAATTGCCCTCAAATGAGGGCAACTTTCTAATTTATGCTTTATAATTCTTTTGTAAATAATGGAGTTACCTGAACCTGTTCACCATCCTCATCAATGAAAAATAACGAAGTACCACTGACTGTAATTACACTATTACCTTCTTCACAACAAGTAACTGAATAATCGGAACCTTCACTATCGGTCCAAGTTAACTGGAGAAATTCATTATCATCGCTACCATCAAGATCAGAAAGTGCGGCATATGTTACAACATCATCATCGACAATAACAGCAGATGCTGATTTAAGAATAGCAACCGCTTCAGAAAGAGTAATAGTTCTAGGCATCAACTTCCTCTTGTTTGTAGTGTTTCTCGATTAAAGAAGCGACAAAAGTTGGTTTAAGACTATATGCAGTTTCAAGTGAAAAGCCTCTGCGTACATTTCCACGCATACCAACAAAATACATTTCACCTGATTTTAAATCTTTATAAACAATGAAATTTGTAATACGCGATTCAACATGAAGATAACCCATGTTTTCAAGAGCGCGACAAACTTTATCGGTATTACTGATTCTCATTGATCCCATACTTCTCCACCTGGACCAATTACAGTAATTTGCGGGAATGCTTCATGTTTTGACTTATAGAACCACTGTGACCAGATTGTTTGAAAAAGCTTTTGAGCAGAGATAGCTTCGTGCTTATCTCCCTCTGTGTCTACGATATAAATACGAGGGTCTTCATTGTTATCTTGAACAACGAAACCATTCTCTGCTTCTGTGATTGTGAGTTTAAGCATTAAAATGGTAAATCAAGACAAAGGTTTTCAAAGTGCTGTTTATGATTTTCTCGCATATATTCGACAAGCCCCCATTTTTCAAGCTTCTCAAGAATACGATTCTTGTTTGTTCCCATTAAAC
>ERZ724526.182-NODE-182-length-35976-cov-10.771638_pt1 | contig 35976 bp, 29 predicted proteins | sample MGYA00376059_ERZ724526 | MGnify/ENA primary metagenome ERZ724526 (study PRJEB28724, sample SAMN07190883) | activated sludge metagenome | isolation source: activated sludge of sewage treatment plant in Hong Hong | place: Hong Kong | collected 2016-03-17 ...
TATTCTGCGTTGAAGCCACCTGTAAACACATCTACGTTGCGAATCATCTCGGTCTCAAACACCGAAAAGAAGCCGAGGCTGTGGAAGGGATTGTAAATATTTAATCCATCGAGTAAGATCTTGTTTTGCACCGGAGAACCACCCCGGATGAAGATTTGTCCCCCCTGATCACCGGTGGAAACAATGCCGGGAAGGATCTGAAGGTATTGCGCAATATCAGCGTCACCTCCAATAGATGGCAGTGACTTGATCTGTTTTGGAGTTACCGCAATTTTTGAAACCTGTACTTCTGTTTTAGCTCTTTCTCTGCTGGCAGAAATTTTGACCTCTCCCAGCAAAACACCACTGGGCTTTAAATAAAGGTTGCGGGATATGATTTCGTTTTTACTCACTTTGATTTCAGAGCGCACCGAATCATAGCCAATATAGGTTGACATCAGGTAATAAGTACCTGCGGGAACATCGCTCAGGTTGTAAAAGCCATTGGCATCACTGGTTGTACCCAGCGTGGTGCCATTGAGATAGACGTTGGCATAAATTACAGGTTGTCCGTTGTCTGCATCGTAAATATAACCCCTGATGGTGGCCTTTTGAGCATTGGCTTGTTGCATGGTTAAGCCACCGAATAAAAATAATAAAAGCGTAAAAAATCTCACTTCCGAAAATTTGAGGTCAAAAATAGGAGTTCTCTGTATTTTGTTTTTCAAGAATGCCATTGTGTGCTTGTAGCCGACAAATCGCTATCAATCCAGTTTTAATACATCAAGGAAAGCTCTTTGCGGCACTTCCACGTTGCCAATCTGGCGCATTTTTTTCTTTCCTTTCTTTTGCTTTTCCAGCAATTTCCGCTTTCGGGTAATATCCCCTCCGTAACACTTGGCGGTGACATCTTTTCGCAAGGCGGAAATGGTTTCTCTGGCAATGATTTTGGCTCCAATGGAAGCCTGAATGGCAATCATAAACTGTTGGCGGGGCAACAACTCTTTGAGTTTTTCGCAGATCTTCCTGCCCAAAGACTCAGCCTTGGTTTTGTGTACCAGCGAAGAAAGGGCATCCACCGGTTCTCCGTTAAGTCTGATATCCATCTTCACCAGATCAGAAGCCCTGTATTCAAGCGGGTAATAGTCAAAAGAAGCATAACCTCTTGAAACGGATTTTAGGCGGTCGTAAAAGTCAAATACAATCTCAGCCAATGGCAATTCGAAGGTAAGCTCCACCCGTTCCTGGGTGAGATAATGCTGCTTGGTGAGGTTGCCTCTTTTTTCCATACAAAGGGTCATGATGGCTCCAATGTATTCCGGTTTTGTGATGATCTGTGCCCTGATGTACGGCTCTTCTACCCTCTCTAATAAGGTTGGATCCGGCAGGTCATTGGGCGTATGGATGATCAATTTGGTATCCTTCTTATCAAAGGCTATGTAAGAAACGTTGGGCACCGTAGTGATCACCTCCTGATCAAATTCACGCGACAATCTTTCCTGAATAATTTCAAGGTGCAGCATGCCCAGAAAACCACACCTGAAACCAAAGCCCAGCGCAATGGAAGTTTCCGGTTCAAAAACCAGAGAAGCATCGTTGAGCTGCAATTTTTCCAAGCTATCTCTAAGGTCTTCAAAATCTTCATTTTCGATGGGATAAATGCCCGCAAAAACCATGGGTTTGACGTCTTCAAAACCCTTGATGGCTTCTGCACAGGGATTGGCTACCGTGGTGATGGTATCCCCAACTTTGATCTCTTTGGATTCTTTGATGCCTGTAATGATATAGCCCACATTGCCCGCTTCGAGTTCTGTCTTGGGTACCTGACTCATTTGCAGGATGCCAATTTCTTCTGCTTCGTATTCTTTACCGGTGTTGACAAACCTTACTTTGTCTCCTTTTTTCAGGCTGCCATTGAGTATTCTGAAATAAGCAATGACCCCTCTGAATGAATTGAACATAGAGTCAAAGATCAGGGCCTGAAGAGGTGCATCTACCTGCCCTTTTGGTGCTGGTATTCTTTCAACGATGGCCGCCAATATGCCTTCCACTCCCAAGCCGGTCTTGCCAGATGCCAGCAGTATATCTTCTTTTTTACAACCAATGAGGTCGATGATTTGATCTGATACTTCGTCAATCATAGCGGATTCCATGTCCACTTTGTTGAGGATCGGTATGATCTCAAGGTTGTGCTCAATGGCAAGATAAAGGTTGGAAATGGTTTGTGCCTGGATGCCTTGTGAAGCATCTACCAGCAGCAACGCTCCCTCACAAGCAGCTATCGATCTGGACACCTCGTATGAGAAATCCACGTGCCCCGGTGTATCTATAAGATTAAAGGTATACTTCTGACCATCCGTATGATTGTAATACATTTGGATGGCATGACTTTTTATGGTTATACCCCGCTCTCTTTCCAAATCCATATTGTCGAGGGCCTGGTTGACCATGTCTCTCTCTGAGATGGTTTTGGTAAATTCCAGCAGCCTGTCAGATAAGGTACTCTTACCGTGATCAATATGGGCTATGACGCAAAAATTCCTGATGTTTTTCATGGGCTGCAAAGGTACAATTATTTTAGCCATTTGTGCATGCAATTTGACGTTCATTTTATCAAATCCAAACGCCAGTCATAGGTTATTGTGTAATATATAAGTATTTATATTTCAAGCTTGTTTATGAAAAAATGTCTTTAAAACGACTTCATTACCGAATCGGACATTATTTTCATATTTGTTGTAACAACTAATTTTATTAAATTCTATATTTACCCTTTCTTACAGGGAATATTTTTTTTATGTCGTTTATTATTAAATTTTTTCTATGCTTAGGGTAATAAAAAATCCTTTTTTTGTAATAGGTGCTATCTTGTTTTTACTTGCCAATTCAAGTTCTCATCCTACCAATAGTGGGGGGTATACTGGAGCACCGGGAGATGGTGTTTGTTCGCAATGTCATTCAGGTGGCTCATTTACCGGAGATATCAATATTGATGGTGTTCCTGCTTCCATTAATGCCGGAGATGCCTATCAACTCACGGTTACCGTTACCAACCCAAATCTCAATATTTCAGAGGCGGGTTTTCAGATCGTGGCTTTGAACAGTTCCAATACAAATGCAGGCAATTTCACCAGCCCTTCCACAGGCTCATCGGTAAAAACATCAGCTGCTAAAAAATACTGGGGTCATGCGCCTTCCATTCCTTTCAATGGACTGGGAGAATTGACATGGACCGTTACCTGGACTGCTCCGGCAACAGGTTCTGGAGACATTACCTTCTATGGCGGATCGGTACTTGCCAACGGCAATGGTAGCAGTTCAAACGATAAGTTTATTACCACGCAAACTTCCGGTACCCTGGTCAGCGCGCCAACGCCATTGTCAGTTACCTTGTCAAATGTACAAAATGTATCGTGCAATGGTGGCAATGAAGGTTCAGCTACAGCCGTGCCTGCCGGTGGCACACCTGGTTATTCATATTCATGGAACAATGGTGAGTCTACCGCAACTGCTTCCTCATTGCCTGCCGGAACAGCCCGGGTAACTGTGACCGACAATGCCGGAAATACTTCAACGGCTTCGGTCAACATAACCCAGCCATCACCCATCAACCTTTCCTTAAATTCTACCAACTCACCTTCCTGCTTTAATTCGGCCAATGGATCCATCACAGTATCTGCGTCGGGAGGTGTGGGAGGTTTCTTTTACGATTGGTCAAATGGTGCATCAGGTGCTACCGTTACAGGTCTCAATCCCGGAAGTTATGTGGTCACCGCCACCGACAACAACAACTGTGAAAAAACACTTCAGGTCAATCTATCCGGACCTCCGGCCATCCAGGTGGTAAGTGCCTTTGTGACCAATGCCTCATGCAACGGTGCAAGCAATGGAGCCATCGACCTCACCGCATCGGGAGGCACAGGTGCCTTAACTATTGTGTGGTCGAGCGGACAAACAGGAGGATACATCACAAACCTGAGTGCCGGATCCTATACAGCTTCTATTACAGATGCACAAGGTTGTCAATTGGAAGCAAGTTACAATGTCAACCAGCCTCAGGCAGTGGGAGGAAATGTAGTTTTAACCACACCCATCAGCTGTCAGGGTGGAAGCAACGGCGCTGCTACTGCTTCCGGTTCGGGAGGTGTAGGTCCTTATACTTACCTTTGGTCAACGGGAGCCACAACTGCTGTAGCCAGCAACCTGGCTGCAAGCACCTATACGGTTACCATTACAGACAAAAACAATTGTTCAGGAATCCGACAAATAACGTTGAGTAATCCTGCAGGAATGAATGTCACAACAGCTTCAGTGACCAATGCAAGTTGCCCCGGCGTGCCCAATGGCTCAGCTACTATAGCAGTGGCTGGTGGAAACAGTCCTTATACCGTGCTTTGGTCAACAGGGACCAGTGGCCTTACCATCAACAGCGTGACAAGTGGTACCTATGAATGTACCGTGACAGACAATAAACTATGTACCAAAGTGGCCAGTGTCACCATTGGCAGCAATCAACAGGCAACGCTGCAAACAGATACATTATTTCCACCTTCCTGTTTTGGCGGCTCTGATGGCAGCATTTCCATTGAAGCTTTGAATGCAAATGGATATACCATTACATGGTCAACGGGAACAACAGGCACATCAATTTCTAATGTGCCTGCGGGTACTTACACAGCTGTAGCCAACAATACAGCCGGTTGTGTTTCCAACTCGTTGACCATAGAACTTAACCAACCTGCTGCCATTGCACTCGATACGGCCATTGTGCATTCCATTTCCTGTGCGGGCAATGAAGATGGTTCTATTGAAGTAGCATTTACCGGAGGTACAGGTACCTTACATTATGTCTGGTCCAATGACAGCATTGGCAATTTTATTGATTCTCTTACAGCTGGCACTTACTTTGTGACCACTACTGATACAAATGGCTGTGTGGCATCAGATTCATTTCAAATCATCAATCCTGATACCTTGATGGTGGATACTTTTACAATGTTTTCACCACTATGCTACAATAGCAGCGATGGGTCGATTACACTAGCTGCTGTGGGAGGCACCGGTGCGCTCGCCTATAACTGGGCAGGTGGTCTGACTGGCGACACCCTGATCAACCTGGTGGCCGGTTCTTATGTATACACGATTACGGATGTCAACAATTGCTCAATTTCTGATACCCTTGAGCTATTGGGGCCAGCTCCTTTTCTGCCCAATGATACCATCATCAATACTTCTGTTCAGGGCAGTTCAGATGGTAGCATCATTACAGCATTTACAGGCGGAAGTCAGCCCTATACCTATGTATGGTCGACAGGGGATACTACCAGTACCATTGACAGTCTGGCTGAAGGCTTGTATCTGCTTACCATCACAGATGTTGCAGGATGTAATAAGGAATTTCAGTTCAATGTACAAAGTGGCAATTGTGCGCTTGCAGTAACCTATACAGTGCAGGATGTTGCCTGTTTCGGAGATAGCACAGCTGCTGTTATATTTGAGATTTCCAACGGCATTCCTCCGTTTACCATTAGCGATCCCAATATTGGCCTTCCGGCTGGTACCTATAATTATACCATTCAGGACAGCGTAGGCTGTGCTTTTGTGCTCACCAATGTAACAGTCAGCCAACCTACTGCCTTAAATGTGGAAGTTGATAGCATCACTGCGGCTACGGGTCCTTTGAAAGCAGACGGCATGGTGGATGTTTCAGTTGGAGGAGGTACTATTGGTTATGAATACTTCTGGATCAATGCGCAGGGAGATACCATAGCTACCACTCAAGACCTGGTGCAAGCACTGCCGGGTGTTTACTCATTGTTTGTGCAAGACGCAAATGGCTGTACGTTTGGAGTGGATTCCATTGTCATAAGCTTTATTTCTTCAACCCATGATGCGGGCAAGCTTACATTGGTAGCGGTGGCACCCAATCCATTCACCAACCAGATAGAAGTAAGCCAACTGGATGGAGAAGGCAGCATCCAGGTATTTGATGTGAGTGGCAGGCAAATCTCTGCTGCAAAATACGACTCAGAAAACAAAAAGATCATTGATACAGGGGCTTGGCCATCCGGGTGGTATTTGCTCAAAATAAGGTCTCAAAATGGCGAAATGAAGACTTTTCAGCTGATCAAATAATACAGCGCTCACAAAGGGAAGGTATTTAAGGCAGCCTCTATGTTGTAAAAGAGGTATTTACTCGTTATTTTTGAGGTCTTAATCGGGCCAATATGTATGTACACAACTTTTCCAAACGAATCCGGTATGGTGAAACGGATCAAATGGGATATTTGTATTACGGCAATTATGCGCTCTTGTATGAAATTGGAAGGTCGGAGGCCATCAGGTCCCTTGGATTAAGTTACAGAGAAATGGAAGCCGAGCAGAAAATCATGATGCCGGTTATTTCCGTAGAATCCAGGTATCTGGCTCCCTTGAAGTATGATGATCTGATCAACATACGCACCATTTTGCACGATGTGCCAGGCAAATTGATTCATTTTTTTCATGAAATATACAATGGTGAAAACCAACTCTGCCACAAAGCGGAAGTTAAATTGTTTTTTGTTGACATGATCAGCCAGAAAAGAGTGTCGGCACCCACAATGCTGGTAGATCAATTGAGACCATATTTTGAAACATAATATCAAACATCAACTGCGCAACTGGCACAAACACGAAAAAATACGCCAGTTGGTCGATTGGAGTAAGAAGTACAACTTACCGGGCTCCGGAGGCATTGCCATCTTTGATGTCATGGAGTTCATTTATTATGAAACCAAAAAAGACAGCATAGTAACGCGGGCCAATTCCATTGCCTTCAGTTTATTTCTTTCTATTTTTCCATTCATCATTTTTTTATTTACCCTGCTACCCTACCTGCCATTTACTACTGATTATACGCAGATGATAGCCGTTTCTACTGCCAAGGTATTACCCAAAAATGCACATGATTATTTGATGACCATCATCATTGATATTACCCATATACGCAGAGATGGCCTGTTGTCGTTGGGTTTCTTTTTTGCCATGTTTTTCTCTTCTGATGGCATGCTCACTTTGATGCAGGGCTTCGACAAAACCCATAAAGCCAGTTTCAAACGCAGGACCATTTTTCATAAACGAGGCATTGCATTGTTGTTGACCTTACTCCTGGGTGTTTTATTACTGGTTTCGATTGTACTCTTGATGATGGGTGAAGATTTTTTTGGCCTTGTCAATGACGTGGTACACAACGACCGTCTGTCATCCTTTTTATATGCCCTCATGCGCTGGCTTACTGCCTTTGCCCTGCTTTACATTGGCATCAACATTATATATTACTTTGGCCCATCCCTCAGGAAAAGATTGCCTTTTATCAATCCCGGTTCCATCGTGGCGAGTTTGTTGTCTTTGTTGAGTTCACTTGTTTTTGCTTATTTTGTAAACAGCTTTGGCAGGTACAATCAATTGTATGGCTCAATAGGTGCCCTGATTGTGGTACTGCTTTGGTTGAAAATCAATGCCTTTATTTTACTATCGGGCTTTGAACTCAATGCAGCAATAGCGGTCAAAAGGGACTTAAAAAATGAATCCTTGCTCACACAAAGTCAAAGTGCTGTAACGTCAAAATAAGCACCTGTTGCCTGATTTTTTAAATACCAATGACAATCATCAGGAAATTGAGGACTTAGATTTGGATTGTGGAGTTTGAAAATTTGGAAAAACTTTTTATCTTGTGACCAACAAAAATTCCAAATATGACAAAGCTAAAGAAATCAGCCCAAAGCGCTGAAGCGAAAGCCCAGGAAAAGAAATTTTTGGTTATCAGTCTGTTGGTAACAGCATTGCTCTTGACAATGTTGTATTTTGTTTTCAGGAATGCCTTCTAACTTCCTGATTCACTGATTAATAGTGTAGCAATGGTCCCGGTGTGGACAATTGGATGGTTTTCACTTATCTACGATCAACAATAAGTGCTTTTAAGCGTTTCACTCTCTAAAATAGGTTATGGAAACGATTTATTTTGGAGGTGGTTGTTTTTGGTGCATCGAAGCCGTTTTTTCCAAGGTCAAGGGTGTTTCGACGGTTGTGAGCGGTTATATGGGAGGCCATGTAGCTAAGCCGGATTATAAGGCAGTTTGTGCCGGTGAGACGGGGCATATTGAAGTGGTGGAAGTAAAGTACGATCCCAAAGTAATATCACTCGATGTTTTACTCAACATCTTTTGGACGGTACACGATCCCACTACTCCAAACCGACAGGGCAATGACGTAGGGCCCCAATACCAATCGGCTATTTTTTTCACAAATGATGAGCAAAAAAAGGCCATTGAAAAGTCGATTGAGCAGGTTGCCTCGAAAATTTACGACCAAAAAATTACTACGGTTGTGGGTCAGGCTCCTACATTTTATGCGGCTGAAAGTTATCACCAGGAGTATTATGAAAGAAATCAAAATCAGCCTTATTGCAGCGTAGTTATTTCACCTAAAATCAATAAGCTGAAAAAATCATTTTCACAATACCTGAAGGAGGATGAAGTGGTTTATAATGAGTTGAGTAACGAAGAGGCTTACGTAATTTTGCACAAGGGCACCGAAAGACCCGGTACAGGGGAGTTCAACAAATTTTACCACAAAGGCACCTATATCTGCAGGCAATGTAATGCCCCTCTTTACAAATCAGATGACAAGTTTGACAGTGGTTGCGGTTGGCCTGCTTTTGATGATGAAATTCCCGGTGCCGTCACAAGGGTAACCGATGCTGATGGCAGGAGAACAGAAATTATATGCAGTCGCTGCAAAGGACACCTTGGCCATGTATTTGAAGGGGAAAGATTTACCGTAAAAAATACAAGGCATTGCGTCAATTCGATCAGCTTGAAATTTGTACCGGCTGAATGACCCATCTTAAATCACGATAAATTAATCCCAGCTTTGGTTTTCTTGTCCTGACTTGATCACCAATTCTCTGTATTCCATAGGTGTAAGGCCATCCAATACATAGTTAATTGGGTTAACAGCAGCGCCATTGATGTGTACTTCGTAGTGGAGGTGAGGTGCAGTGCTGGTACCCGTATTGCCCACCAGACCGATGGTTTGTCCTTTTTTTACAACCTGACCTTCCTTTACTGAGATTTTCAACATGTGAGCGTACAGCGATTTGAAACCAAAGCCGTGGTCGATGGTAACACAATTGCCATAACCCCTGCCTCCTTTTTCCACTTTCACCACCCTGCCATCACCGGTAGCTTGTATATGAGTACCTGCTGGGGCTGTGAAGTCGATGCCTTTGTGGAATTTTCTAACCTTGTGAAGCGGGTGTAATCTGATGCCAAAACCTGAAAGATATTCGAGGTCTTTTTTAAGTTTATCAGCTTGTACCGGCTTGATCGAAGGAATAGAAGCAAGTCTTTTTTCTCTTTTGAGTGCAATGGTATAGAGAGAATCAAGTGATTTTTGCTGGATGTTGAATTTGTGTTTGAGCTGATCAATCTTCACCAGCTGTTTTTTGAGGTAATCACCTGAAGAAGCATAAGAGTTGAGGTAACTGTATTTGTCGTGCCCTCCAATACCACCATTCCAAATGCCGGAATCAATGGGGTTAACACCAAAAATCAGTCTGTGAACCTGGTTGTCTTTTTCGTGTAATGTGGTAAGGTTGCCAGCCAGTTTTTCGAAATCCTGATCCATGGTTTTGATCTGGGATTTCAGCATTTCTACTTCTGCATAAAGGGCTTTCTCATTGGGTGAAGGGAATAATTTCATGCCCAATAAAAACAATGATACAGAGGTAAATACTATAGCCAATCCAATTCCGGAGAATTTGATAAGGATTTGTTTCCTTGAAGAAGTGTGTTTTTCAAATTGAAGCGTCTTTTCGTTGAATACATATTTGGTATGTTTCATACTGCACTTTTGGTTATTAAGTGAATCAAATGTAGTTTTCTGAAATCCGGACATAAAGCTCCCGGAAAAAGACAGGTAACTGTCAGTTATAAACAGTTCAATTTGGATTATGCAGCAAAAATAGGAAAAAACCCTGATTTGACAAATTAAATATCATTATATATGTCAAATCCTGATATTTAATCTCCCTCAAAAACGAATAAAACAGCTAACTATCTGTTATTCAATCAATTCAGGTGCCATTCCCATGCTACTGAATCCACCATCGTGGAAGAGGTTTTGCATGGTGACCATCCTGGTGTAGTCTGAAAACAGGGTCAGGCAGTAATCTGCGCAAGCTAAGGCATCTGCATTGCCGAGGGGCGACATTTTATCAGCGTAGCCGTAAAAATCGGTAAAGCCTTTGACACCTGAACCCGCGGTGGTCATAGTAGGTGATTGTGATACCGTGTTAACACGTACCCTGGCTTTTTTGGCCCAATGGTAACCAAATGACCTGGCAAAACTTTCCAAAAGCGCCTTGGATTCTGCCATTTCGCTATAATCCGGAAATGTTCTTTGGGCAGCTATATAAGACAAAGCAACGATGCTGCCCCACTCGTTCATGGCATCGAGCTTCATGGCAGATTGCATCAATTTATGGAAGGAGATGGCAGAAATGTCAAAAGTTTTCTGCATCCACTCGTAATTCAGATCTGTGTATTCTTTTTTCTTCCTCACATTGAGGCTCATGCCTATGCTGTGTAGGATAAAGTCAATTTTGCCTCCTAAAATGTTTTGAGATTCGGTCAGCAGGTTTTCCAAATCATTGACATCGGTAGCGTCTGCACCAATCACCTGGGCCTTACATTTTTCTGCCAATTCGTTGATGGCACCCATTCTGAGGGCTACCGGTGCATTGGTTAAAACGATGTGAGCGCCTTCTTCAACAGCTCTTTCGGCTACCTTCCAGGCGATTGATTTTTCGTCTAAAGCGCCAAAGATGATTCCCTTTTTTCCGGCTAATAGTGATGTATGCATAACTTTGATTTTGGCACAAATTTATAAAAAAGCCGCAAATTTGGCATTTTTCATGAATCAAGGCTTCATTCCACAAGTTGAAAATCAAATTGTATTTTTGCAAAAAAACAACGATGGAGGTTTCTGCCCTTGAAAAAACATTGCATACCGCTGATTATTTAAATCTCGAAGACCAATATGGTGCCCACAACTACCATCCCATTCCGGTAGTCATTTCCCGGGGTGAAGGAGCCATTGTGTGGGATGTAGAAGGCAAGCCTTATTACGATTTTCTGTCGGCCTACTCGGCTGTAAATCAAGGCCATTGTCATCCTCGCATCACGCAGGCACTGGTGGATCAGGCCCATACCCTTACCCTCACTTCCAGGGCTTTTTACAACGATCAGTTGGGGCCGTATGAAAAATTTATCACCTCCTATTTTGGCTTTGATAAGGTTCTGCCTATGAATACCGGGGTGGAAGCCGTAGAAACGGCTCTTAAATTGTGCAGAAAATGGGGCTACCAGAAAAAAGGCATCCCTCAAAATGAAGCAAGGATCATTTTTGCTTCGGGCAATTTCCATGGCAGGACACTGGCGGTAATCTCGGCTTCCGTTGATCCATCTGCCAGAAAAGACTTTGGCCCGTACATGCCTGGTTATATCATTGTGCCCTACAATGACCTGCAAGCCATTGAGCGCGAGATCACCCACCCCAATGTAGCCGGCATCATTGTTGAACCCATCCAGGGAGAAGCAGGTGTATTTGTGCCGGATGATAATTATTTGAAGGGAATCAGACAAATGTGTACTGACAACAATGTACTCTTTATAGCCGATGAAGTGCAGACGGGCATTGCCAGGACGGGCAAACTACTTGCGAGTTGTGGCAATTGTAGCTGTGAGGGACATTGTGAAAACAAATACGAGACCCGCCCGGATATCCTCATCCTGGGCAAAGCATTGAGCGGAGGTACCCTGCCTGTCAGTGCTGTATTGGCCGACGATGAAGTGATGATGTGCCTAAAACCGGGGGAGCATGGTTCAACCTTTGGAGGCAATCCCCTAGCTTGTGCTGTTGCCAAAACTGCACTGGAGGTAGTGAGAGATGAAGAGCTGTCTGAAAGAGCCGAAGTGTTGGGAAAAATTTTCAGGGCACAAATGCAGGAGCTGGTAGATAAATCACCATTGGTTTCACTGGTCAGGGGCAAGGGCTTGCTCAATGCCATTGTGATCAATGATGATGAAGATAGTCATACGGCATGGGACCTATGTGTGGCACTCAAAGACAATGGCTTGCTTGCAAAACCTACCCACGGCAACATCATTCGATTTGCCCCGCCATTGGTCATATCAGAAGAACAACTGCTCATTTGCTGTGACATTATTACCAATACCGTTTTGAATTTTCAAGTCCGGGAATAAGTCAATCGATTGGACTTAAATAAAAATCTGTTCAAAGCGTTTTATGGCCTTTCCAACCATGTTTGGATACTGGCTGCTTCGATGTTGATCAATCGCACCGGGTCTATGGTCATTGCTTTTATGTCTTTGTACCTTACCAAAGAGCTGCATTTTACGATGGCACAAGCAGGTCTTGTAATGGGTGCTTATGGTCTGGGTAGCATTATAGGTTCTTATGCAGGCGGCTGGATTACAGATCGCAAAAATGTGCACGTGGTCCTTGTAGGATCTTTGGCGCTGAGTGGCTTACTTTTGATTCCCCTGTTGTTTATCACACAATTTTATGCAATCGCTTTCATCATCTTTGTTTACAGCCTGGTAGCCGATAGTTTCAGGCCGGCAAATAGTGTGGCCGTAGCCAGGTTTTCTACAGATGCCACCAGAACGAGGTCTTTCTCACTGATGCGATTGGCCATCAACCTGGGCTTTGGCATTGGCCCGGCTTTGGGTGGCATCACTGCGGTAACCATTGGTTTCAAATGGATTTTCCTCATTGATGCATGCTCTTCTATGTTGGCGGCTTTGATCATTTGGCGCTACCTGCCCAAAGATGAGTTGAACCCGATCGAAAAGGAAAAAACAGAGCCAGGAATCAAAAATAGCTCTGTATTTTACGATCGTAGTTTTTTGTTTTTTCTCGCCTTGATTGTGGTATATGGCACTTGTTTCTTTCAGTTATTTGCCAGTGTGCCGATCTATTTCAGCAGGGCGTTTCATTACAGTGAAGATGTGATAGGATACCTGCTGGCACTTAATGGTCTGATTGTGGTGATTTTGGAAATGCCCATTATTTACAACCTTGAAAAAAGGAAAAATGTATACCGGTTTATTTCCTTTGGTTGCCTGTCAATGGTTTTGGCATATCTGATTTTGTGGCTTGGTCAGCCCTGGTTGTGGCTATCTGTGGTGTATACTTTGTTTATCACGATCGCAGAAATTTTAGCCATGCCTTTTATGATGAATTACGTATTCTCAAAAGCCTCTGCCGGCAATCAAGGTCAATACATGGCCATGTATTCAGTGGCCTATGGCGTTGCGCACATTGCTGCACCGGCTCTTGGCCTCAAACTGGCTGATAACTTTGGTTTTGATGCGTTGTATTTGGCAGCAGCAGCGGTTTCTTTGGTGCTGGCACTGGCCTTCTTATTGATGTTTAGCTATGGTTTTAAGAAAAGAAAGGAAGAAAAGGAAATGATTTCCTAATAGAATTTTTTTGAATGCAAATTACAATACTGTATATTGTATATAAGGATATTTTATATATACAGCTATTTGGTAAGGAGGATGAATTTTTATACGCACTCAATCCATAGTACCCATTACGATAAAATCTTCAATTCTGATCAGTGCTTTTACTCCTGCATCGTCAAATCGCATCTCTTCTACCACAATGTTTTGCACATTTACTTCGATCTTCATACCCCCGGCTATAAAGGTAAACGGCAGGTTTTTTTGGCTTTGCTCTTTGATCATGGCATTGATGGGAATAGGGAGTTTTTCTTTGAAACTGGACTCCAGAAACCGATTGACCAATGGTGCAGATAATTTATAAATCAGGTTTGATGCTTTCATGTTGATGTCCAGCTTATCGAGATACAAATTGGATTCTGCTTCATTGTAACGGGGTTTGCCGTCTACGGTTACCATTGCTTTTAATGGGCTGCTGAGGCTGAGTTGAAGATTCATTTTAGATGGGGCAAAATCAACCTTACATGAGGTGGCCACCAGGTTTTCTCCTCCATACTGCTGCTTGTTGACAAACTCGCACATGATGTCTGAAATAACTTCTTCTGTCACATCCAGGTGCATCATGGATAAATTGTCATTCAACAGTGTTTGCACCCATCGCAGTTTTGGCGAAATGGAGCTAAACGGGTCTTTGCCTGCGCAAACCAAAGCGGTGTTTATTCCTCCCCTAAACACCATTTTGCCGTCGACATTGGCAATGGGTTCGAGCAAGATTTCGGAAGGCTGCATAAAAATCTTTAAGCCATGGTAATCAAATGCCGACAAGTCTCTTTTGAGTGAAGCAAGCAAATGATTGACTATATCTGGAAGGCTTAATCGGGTCTTCAATCCTTTGTCAATGCTGTGCGATAATATATCGTGGTAGTGTTTCAAAATGAGGTCTACCAACTTTTCAACCGTAATATCCAGAGAACCAAAATCTATGACGGGTTTTTCCAGCCACAGGTGGTCAGTGATACTGGATTTGGTGTTGAGGTTAAAGTCAGGACTCACATCAAAATCCGATTTTATTTTTACGTGGATTTTGCCATGACCTTGCACGGTGAATAGTCCTGCTTGTCGTGAAAAATTAATGCCGAGAGGCAGGGCTATGGCAATGCTCTTGTTTTCGGCCTGAATGGTAGGGCTGCCAAGTATTTTAAGTGTGATGGCAAAACCATTGACATCCATTTCCTGGTCAGGTATGGCTTCCAGCATGGCTTCATGTACAAGATTTTCTAAAGCGCTGTTGGCTATTCTGCATTCAAATCCAATCATGGTTTCTTTTCTTTTGTATCTTTCTTACTATTTTCTAACCGCTACAAAGGCACCTTTATATCCCAACTTCGCAACTTTTTGTTTGGTTTGTTCTGCTTCAGCCATTTCTTTGTATGCCCCTAACTGGTATTTGTAATAACCATTTTCTTCGATGATGTAAATATCCCCCAAATGAGCCAGACCCGACATGACCTTGGGATCAATTTTTGACTTCATTGCTGCCAGTTGAATGGTGTAGCCATTGGGTAAAGAAGCCGGGGCAGTAGTTGGTATTTCGGTTTCTTTTTTGTTTGACTGTTCCATGGTAGTTGAGGCCAGCACCGCTTCTTCCGTTGGTTCCCGATAAATGGGTTTATCAAAAAAGGAGGAAAGAGCAGAAGTAATCGAATGGCAAATTTTATTTTGCCCCTCATCACTGGCCAGCCATTGCTCTTCATCTGTATTGCTGATAAAACCCGTTTCAACCAAAACACTCGGCATGGTGGCTCTTCGGAGCACAGCAAAACCGGCTTGTTTGACGCCCCTCGAAGCGCTTAATCCCCTATTGGCAAAATTGCTTTCTATCCTGGCGGCAAGGTCCAAACTTTTTTCCAGATAGGCATCCTGAAAGGAAGAAAGTACGATGTATCCCACTGGAGAGTTGGGGTCGTAGCCTTCATAATTGCTTTCATAGTCGTTTTCCATGAGTATGACCTCATTTTCCCGCTGGGCTACAGCAAGATTTTCAGCGGCCCTGTGCAAGCCCATAACAAAGGTTTCTGTACCCTTGGTCCTGGCATTTGAAATGTAATTGCAATGGATAGAGATAAATAAATCTGCCTTCTTCTTATTGGCAATGCCCACTCTCTGGTAAAGGGGCAAAAAAACGTCGGTGGTGCGGGTGTATTCCACTTCTACATCGGGTAGTTTGGTGCTTATCATTTTCCCCAACCTGAGTGCCATTTCCAGGGCGAGGTCTTTTTCTTTGTGTTTTTTGCCAACGGCTCCGGAATCGTGGCCTCCGTGACCGGCATCAATGACCACCAGCTTTTTTTTGGCTTGTTTGGGCTGACCTGAAGGATGGGCAAAAATAGAAACGACAGAAAATGACGAAACTACCCAAAAAATCGTTAAACGTAAGAATAGGATTTTCATGCTATTTTAAGACCTTTGTGCGAAATCTAAATCGGAACAAATATAACACTTATCTTTAATAAATAAGTTATTTGAAATCAATATTTAATAAAATATTATTTTTTTTAATATGTTTTGTGTCAGCATCTTCGCTTTGGTCGCAAGTTGTTGACAATAAAGTGATTACACCTGCTATTTTGCCTGACAGTACCACCTTTTCAGATTCCGTTAGAACCGACTCACTTAAGCGCAAATTCAGGCTTTCAAAAGATGCAGTAACGTCTGTGGTTAAATATGGAGCCGTAGATTCCAACTTTACCGATGTTGCATTAAAAGAGGTTCATTTGTATGGAAAGGCATTTACCGATTATGAAACGATAAAACTGAAAGCAGATTATATTGTCTTTAATTTTGATAAAAATGAGGTTAGCGCCTACAAATCGAGGGATACCCTACCCCGCATCGTAGAAAAGCCCAGTTTTCAGGATGGTGAGACCAATGCCGGTTTTTCAGAAATGCGTTATAATTTTCAAAGTCACAAGGCTTTGGTAAAAACCCTCATTACCCAGGAATCTGAGTTTTTTTTGGTAGGTGAAACGTCAAAATATGTAGGAAAGGAGAATGATACCCTTTCCAATGAAGACAGGTTTTTTAATGAAAATGCCATCATCACTACCTGCAACCACCCTACTCCTCACTTTGGCATCAGGGCAAGGCGCATGAAATTTATACCAGATAAAATTGCCGTCATGGGTCCTGCTCAACTGGAAATTGCCGGCATTCCAACGCCGATTGTTTTGCCATTTGGTTTTTTCCCTTTGATCAAAGGCCAGTCTTCTGGTTTGATTTTTCCAAGTGACTTTCCGTACGACAACAACTATGGTTTTGGACTAAGGGGAGTTGGTTATTATTTTCCCATCAATGATTACATGGATGCCAAAATCACCGGTGATTTCTGGACCCGTGGTAGTTTAGCAGTGAGGGTCTCAACCCAATACAAAAAACGATACAGTTATTCGGGCAATGTTGAGATCAATTTTGCCAACAATATTCTCGAAAATAGCAAAGGGGTACCCATTTCCAACAAGTCATTTGGACTTCGGGTATCACACAATCAGGATGCCAAAGCACATCCATACAGAACCATAAGTGGATCTATTAATCTGGAAACCAACCGAAATACACAACGCAACAATTATGATTATGCCAACATTACCAACAACAAGCTGACCTCCAACTTTTATTACAGCTACAAATGGCCAGAGTCTCCTTTTTCTTTCAGGGCGGCCTTCTCCCACAACCAGGACAATAGATTGAGGGTAGTCAACATTACATTGCCGGATGCCAGTCTGAACATGGCCACTGTCCAGCCTTTCAAACGCAAGAATGTTTCCGGTGATGCCATGTGGTATGAAAACATTTCTGTCACGTACCGTGCCGGGCTCAGGAGTTATGTGAAAACAACAGACACCACCCTATTCACAAGATCAACCTTAGATAAAATTGAAACCGGTTTTTCGCACCAGGCAATGGTCAACAGCAGTGCCAGAGTGCTCAAGTATTTTAATTTATCGCCCCAGATAACTTATGATGAAGTATATTTCCTCAAGACCGTAGAAAAAACATTTGATCCCACTTTGGTCAAAGATACCATAGAGCTGGGCAAAGACGCAGAGGGTAATCCCATAACAGAGATCAGGGTATTGAAATATGGTACCGTCAGTCAGGATTTTAAAACGGGACTTGAGGCTTATCGAAAGCTCAATGCATCAATTTCCATTTTCACAAATATTTTTGGTATTTATCAAAAAAACACTGGTTTTTTCAGGGGCATCCGCCACTTGATGAAGCCCACCATCAGTTTAAACTTTACGCCGGATACAGAGTTGAGGTATAGAAAATTTGTTACTACTTCATCCCAGCCCGGCAATGTTACTGGTGAGTATTACAACCCCTTTGCCACCGGGCCTTTTGCCCAATCGCTCACCGACGAACAGTTTGGACTTACTTTCAATATTGGCAATACGCTTGAGATGAAGTACCGGGGTAAAAAAGATACAGTCGACAAAAAGATCAACCTGATCAACAACTTTGATGTTAATTTCAATTACAATTTTGCGAGAGATACTTTAAGGTGGAGTGATTTTACTTTTGCAGGTACTTCAAATCTATTCAAAGGACTGAGCAACTTGCAGTACAGGGCGGTATTTACACCTTATGAAATAAACTTTAAGAACGGTGCCAGGTACAACCAGTTTTTGATCAACAGGTCAGATAATAAAAAGGTGTTGCAACTGATCAATCTCAGTGTAGGTCTCAACACTGGCTTTAGTTTGACACAGCTCAAAGATCTATTCAAGAACAAGACAGATAACAAGGATAATAAAGAAACCAAAAAAACCAAGGCATACTCCTACGCTACCATGACCTCCCTTTTTGATAAGTTAAGGATCAACCACGCCCTGGCCTTTACCATGAGCCGGACCAAAACGGGACAAGATACCCTTTTTATATCCGCGCATTCCATTTACATCAATGGCAGCATTCCGTTGAGTAAAAACTGGACGTTCAACATAGGAAGTATTAGTTATGACCTTATTTCCAAATCACTCGTTTACCCTTCTTTTGGTTTTAGCAGGGACTTACATTGCTGGGCCATGAATTTTGCCTGGTATCCATCTACCGGTGTTTATTCGTTCTTTATAGGTGTCAAATCGGGAGCGCTCAACTTCCTTAAATACGATTACCAGCAGCCATACATTCCCAGAATTTAGAAGTATTTTTTTGAGAGGTAAATAGTTGTACTTTTATCCAAAATAATTTGAGATGGAGCAGCACAGTCATTTGCCACCCTTTGCATTGCGTCCGAGATTCAAAGCAGAAGTACCATTTGGAGTGGATGACATTGGGTCCAGGATAAAGGCCTCACTTGCACAAAATAAGGAAGAAGTTGAAGGCAAAGTGGTGGGCAATATGGCAGTATTATCGATACCACCAGCAAAGCGGCATTTTTGGTCACCTCAGCTTACCCTGGGCATGGATACCACCGATACCGACGGAGTGACCATGCTGCGGGGCATGTATGGGCCATCCACTTCGGTTTGGCTGGGCTTTGTGTTCATTTATGGCATTTTAGGCATCATAGCATGCTTTGCACTGATCATTGGCAGCAGCCACTGGATGATGGATAAGCCCGCCAATGAAATCTACCTGGCCTTGTTATGTGGGCTGGGTATTGCAGGTCTTTACCTCATTTCATTTTCAGGTCAAAAAGTAGGAGCCGACCAAATGCAGTTGTTGCACGAATTTGTTGAAAATTGTTTGCACCAACCCATCATTTCTTCGGCCACTGATCCTGAATAACATCAAGATTAATTTAATTTTTAATATTTAATCGATTGTATGACAATTGTTAATATATTAATTTAATAAACATAATAAAAAATAAATTATGTATTGAAAATGGCTAGTTTAATGAAATTTAATACGGATTTTTAAATAAAACCTTGGTTATTGTTTCATTTTTATTGAAAAACATCTAAAGTGTTAAAAATGTGGATATTATTTGATTAGGGGGATAAAGATTTTCTGTACCAAGGTTCTATATTTGCACCCCTATGAGATTGAAACAGCTCCATATTAAAGGCTTTAAGAGTTTTGCCAACGATACGGTAATTCATTTTAACGAAGATGTCATTGGTATTGTAGGACCAAATGGCAGTGGCAAATCCAATATCGTAGATGCCATCCGATGGGTTTTGGGTGAGCAGAAAAGTAAGGAATTGCGTTTGGAGCAAATGGCTGATGTAATTTTTAATGGTACCAAAACCAGAAAAGAAGCACCATCTGCCACAGTTGAGCTCATCTTTGACAACGACAGGGCCTTGCTCCCTACAGAATACCAGACAGTAAACATTTCGCGAACCCTTTACCGAAGTGGTGAAAGTGAGTATAGGCTCAACGATGTGGTTTGCAGGTTGAAAGACATCAAATCATTGCTGGTAGATACAGGTATCGGATCAAACTCCTATGCCATCATTTCGTTGGGCATGGTGGATGATTTGCTTTACGACAAAGACGATTCCAGGCGCTTTATGTTTGAGCAGGCGGCTGGTGTGAGCAAGTACAAATCGCGAAAAAAAGAAACTTTACTAAAGCTCAACAGTACCACGGCTGATTTAGACAGGGTGTCGGATCTCTTGTTTGAAATTGAGGGCAACATGAAAACCCTTGAAAAACAAGCCAAGCGCACCCGTAAATACTTTGAACTTAAGGAAGAATACAAGACCCTGGCAGTGCAAAACGCTGTGCGTTCGATGCAAAACCTCAAAGAAAGGTACAAAAAAGCAGGGCAGGACATTACCGAAAAACAAGATACCTATTCTGCAATTAATACCGAAGTGCTCGCCAAAGAGGCAAAGCTGGAGGCAGAAAAAAAACAAAACCTCGAACAGGAACTCAACGTTGGGCAACAGCAGAAAGAATTGAATGACCTGGTTGCCAAAATCAGGAACCTCGAAAATGATAAAAATCTGCTGAACCAAAAGATTACGTTTAAAAAGCAAAGTCTAACCAATGCCGACGCTGTTCTTACTGAAAGCAAAGTGTCGCTCGATCTTCTGGGTGAAGAGCTGGCAAGGTTGGAAAAACTGATAGAAGAAGAAAAACAGGTAGAAGTTCAGCTGAGCGCAAAATTGCAGGAAAAGCAAACAGAACTGGCCAATGCACGCCAGGTTCAGGGCAGCGCCAGGACTGAATTTGAAACCAAAACAAAACACATCCAGGAACTGCAGAAACAGCTTTTTGATGTTGATAAAGACATTGCCGTTACTGCCAACCATGTTTCGACCCTAAAATCAGAAAACCAGCGTTCCAACGAAGAAATCAGGACCCACAAAGAAGAACACAGCCTTTTGGATCAGGATTTGGCTGCCTTGTCTTCTAAATTTAAACTTGCACAGGATGAACTTACTGCGCTCAAAGAAAGAGAGACGCAGCGAAAGCAGCAGATCCTTGAAGCGGAGCAGCAAAGAGAAAAGTTATCGGATGAACTTGGCAGGGTAAACAGAACTCTGGATGCCCGGCAAAATGAATACGACCTGCTCAAGAGCATGATAGAAAATTTTGAAGGCTTCCCGGAATCCCTGAAATTCCTGTCATCCCAATGGAGAAAAGACGTTCCTGTATTATCTGATTTGCTCGATGTGCAAGAGGAATATAAATCTGTTATTGAACAATACCTTGAACCCTACCTCACCTATTTTGTAGTTTCCGATGTAAGCGAGGCGGGAGAAGCCATACGATTGCTCGGTGGGGCTCAGAAGGGCAAGGCCAATTTCTTCTTGTTAAACAGGATCAAATCAGAAGCAAACTCTACCCTATCCATCCCCCTGGCAAAACCAGCCATTGAATGTGTAAAGGTTGAAGAAAAGTACCAGGCACTCTTGTCCTATTTACTGCGTGACGCGTATATATTTGATGGCAGTCTCGATGATTTTAAATACGACAGGGAATATGACAATGTCAACTTCTTGTCAAAATCTGGAAGTTTCTTAAAAACAAGGTTTACTATTTCCGGAGGATCAGTCGGGCTCTTTGAAGGCAAAAAAATTGGCCGCAAGAAAAACCTCGAAAAGCTTGAAACCATCATCAAAGAAGCCGAAGAGCAAAAGCAAAAATTAGGCCTGGAATTGGATAAGGTCAGAAACCTGATCATCCAACTCAAAGGCTCTGATAAATCGCTGGAGCTCGATCAGCGGGTCATGGACATCCAGAAGCTGGAACAGGAAAAAACCAGGTTAAATGTCAGTCTCGAAAACCTATCTCAAAAAATAAAGGACGGTGAAGCCAGGATCATTCGCAATCGCCAGCAGGCCGAAGAGCTCGAAGAAAAACAGCGGGCCCTGGAAGTGGATAAGATCAGTTTCAAAAGGGAACTTGACGAAGAAGAGCAAAGCATCAGAACCAACAATGCCGATCTCGATCAATTGACCGATAGGCTCAACAAGGCATCTGAGGCATTCAATGAGGCCAATATTGAAGTGATCAGGCAGCAAAACCTATTGACCAATCACTTAAAAGACCGCGATTTTAAACAGTCGCGCATGGCAGAAATTTCTGACAGAATCCAATCGGAAACCAACCGTAAGGAAGCAGATATTCTGGAGTTGGAGCAGGCGGAAAACCACAAACTGGAATTGGAAAATCAGCTCATTCTTGTTTATAACGAAAAGAATACCTTCCAGTCTGCGCTCAATGCCAACGAACAAAATTATTTTTCAGCCAGAAACATTATTTCCGGTCTTGAAGAAGAAATAAGGGTGCTCAACCGATCACTCAATCAATACCAGGTTGAGATCAATCAGTTAAAAGACCATTATCAGGAGATAAAATTCCAGATCAATGCCATTGGTGATCGCATTTACATTGAGTTTAATGTCAGTGTAGATGAAATAATGAACCAGGAAGTGGAGGAAACGATGGCCGATGAAGAACTCGCCCAAAAGGTTGAGCAAATTCGCCACCGACTCAACAACTACGGCGAGATCAACCCTATGGCCATGGAAGCATATGAGGAAATTAAGTCCAGATACGATGTCATTTCATTACAACGCAACGACATCCTCGATGCCAAAGATTCATTGCTCCAAACCATTAAAGAAATTGAATCTACCGCCACTGCCCAATTTATGCAGGCCTTTGAAGAAATCAGGTCCAACTTTATCAATGTGTTCAGAAGCTTGTTTACTGAAGACGACAACTGTGACCTCATCCTGCTGGAACCTGAAAACCCGCTTGAATCTTCAATAGAAATTGTGGCCAAGCCAAAAGGTAAAAAACCAAAATCGCTCAGTCAGTTGTCGGGTGGTGAAAAAACACTTACCGCCACTGCACTCTTGTTTGCACTTTACCTTCTGAAGCCTGCACCATTCTGTATTTTTGACGAGGTAGATGCGCCTTTGGATGATGCCAACATTCAAAAATTCAACCGCATTATCCAGAAGTTTTCTGAGCGCTCTCAGTTTATCATTGTTACCCACAACAAATCTACCATGGCCTCTGTAGATGTGTTGTACGGAGTTTTCATGCAGGAGATGGGCATCAGTGCCCTCACGCCGGTAGATTTCAGAGATTTGAAAGATGATCCCGTTATGGCAGCAGCCATGGCTTAAATAATCAGATGAATTATCTTGCCCATACCCTACTTTCCGGTAAGAACGAACTTCTTATTGTCGGCAATTTTTTGGCTGATATTCTTAGGAAAAATGAGTATGGACCGTGGATGGAACCTTATTTAAACGGTTTTGAACTCCATAGAAACATCGACCAGTTTACCGATGATCACCCGTCTATAAAAAAGATCAATTCATTGCTGCGTCCCTCTCACAAAAAGTATGCACCGGTGGTGACTGATATACTACTCGATTACATTTTGGGTCAAGCCTGGCACATCCACTCATCTGAAAGTTTACAGGGGTTTGCAGATTTGAGGTACGAAACCCTCCGCTTTCACTTGCCAGTCTTTCCTGATCGCATCAAACCGGTAGTTGCCAAAATGATAGATGGCAATTTTCTAATCAAGTATACTACCATTGAGGGGCTTATGTTTACTTTTGAAAAGATTCAGGAAGCAGCCCGTTTTCCTTCAGACTTTAGCCAGGCCATCGAAGATCTGGAAAATCATTATGAAACCTTATACCAGGAATTCAATTACTTTTTTCCAGACCTGGTGCAACATACCCACCGATTCAGGGTGATTCCTCCTTTATAACTTCAATAGAATTCCTCCCTGCCCATGGATGCCCAATACCGGATATCCAAACCACTGCTCGTATCGGTTGTTCAACAGATTGCCACCTCTCAAATAAATACCCAATTTATTCGAAAACCAAATGTCCAATGTTGTATTGAGTTCTACTCTGTTGTTCAAACGCACATCGACTAAAGTACCTGGTACATCATCTTCAATCTGGGTCCAGGAGCGATCAGTTACAAACAATTCAGGCGTAAGCTTTACTTTTCCATTCCAAAATTTGAATTGAGCCTGTGCCTTACATTCGAAGGTGTGTAAGCCATACAAATGAGCAGCTCCATTTTTGTGAAAGAAGTTTTTGATCAATGTTCCTGAAATGACCACGTTGTCGGATACAGCAAAGTCAACACTACTTCTTAAAAAGGCAGCTTTGAGCTGGGTAAAAAAGGCACTTGCATTCATTTGGCTGGCAATGTTGTTGAACTGATCCCAATTGCGGCCATTGACGTATCCGGCAGCAATTTCATAGCCTAAAATTTTGCCTTCACCCCTTACACCACCAAAAATTTCTTTTCCCAAAAAATTGGTCAACTTTGACAATGCCGGATTTAACCATGGGTTTTCGGCTGAAAGTCGATGCAGGTTGTTGGCTTCTATTCTCAATTTGCTGCCGGCAAAAATGTGTAAACTCTTGCCAGAAAGTGCATGATCAAAATTGATTTGGGGCCAAGGCACTGTTTTTTCCTGCGCATCGTAATAGATGGCGGCGCCGGCTGTAAGGTGCCATGAAGACCTCGAATACTTCAACTCCGGAAAAAACCTGAGGGCATACAAGTCACTGATGTTGGATTGGAGTACCCCCGTAAACTGCAGTGGAAAGGTAAGCTTCCAATTGCCCCTGTTTTTTGACACCTGGGTTTTTACATCAAACAGGCCTTCATTAACGTCCGGGTTGGATACATTTACAACAGAATAGGTGGTTGCCAAAGAAAAATCCAAATCATCCTCGTTTATGGTTTCGTGTAGTATTTCTGCCTTAAAACCGGCCCTGAAGATATTCCGCTCTGCATTGGCAACGGGATCAGCATAGACAAAATACATGGGGTTTTGTTTGTACGCGCCATTTACACCAGCATTGATTTGCCAGTTTTCTTTGATCTTGTACCTGATGCCGGCAACAGCAGAAGCATCGTTGAGTTTCTGATTCTGAATCTTAGATGAATTGTCAAAACCGTTGTAAGAAACATTGAGGTACCTGTCAAACTGATATTGATCCGTTTTGTAGAAACCGAGATCAGCTGTTGGGTTTTTTAGATTGCCATAACCCAGTCTGGTAAAGAAGGTATGGTTTTCAAAAGGTAGGTCGGCGTCAGCTGCAATGGGTTTGATCACAGGCTCCGGATACGTAATGTCAAGGGGTAAAATAGTGACATTGTATCCGTATTTCTTTTTGGCAGGAATTACAGGTTGAATGTCGGGTGCTACCTCAATCATTCGGGCCTCTTCCAACTGGGCTTCAAAGGTTTTGATAATTTCCTGTTTCTCCTCGGGCAGTTCCTGAGCAATCAGTATCGATACATTTAAGATGCCAAAAGAGAGTAAAAGGCCTATTTGTTTGATGGTTGTTTTCGTTTTCATTATTCTTCGTCGTTTTTGGTTTTTTTCTGAAGATCGAAAGGCTCATTGCTGCTTTTAATCCGGTTGTTTTCTGCTTCTTTTACCTTTATCTTATTCAGTTTTTCATTGGCAATTTGAACGATGGTCTTGTCTTCTGTAAAATTTTCGAGTACAGCTTCAATAGCAGCTCTTGCATTTAAAAGGTCATCTTTTTGGTAATAGATGTCAGACAATAACAACAAACTTTTGGCAATCCAATATGGGTAGTTTCCATTTTTTTCATTGGCATAATTGCATTGTTGCTCTGCCTCATCCCATTTTTTCTGGTTGAAATAAATTTCAGCTAAAAGATATCTCGATTCTGCAGCCTGATTGTTGCTGCTGTTTTGTTCAACATAAGACAAAGAGGGCAAAGCATTGTCTGTGTCATTGATCTTCAGATAGGTCTTTGCCAGGTAATAGTTGGCAGAAGCTCTCTCATCCTTGGTAGCAGCCGTATTGGATATAACTTTTTTTCCATAAGTGAATATATCATCTGAAAGAGAAAGTCTGAAGCTGCTTTTGAGTGCACCATACTGAGCCTGGAAAATTTCTGCAGGGTCACCGGCAACGGTCTCACTCAATTTGTAATACTTCAAGGCCTTGCTAAAATCTTCTGTATAGTGATAAGCAATCAGGGCTGCTTTAAAAATTGACTTTCGGGTAAAACGACTGTCACCATCGTTGATAATCAATTCATAATCCTGCAATGATGCCGGGTAGTTTTTTAGCACATTGTTGCTTTCTGCCCTGTAATAACGTGCGTCATTTTTGTAATAACCAATGGGGAAGTCACTGAGGTACTCTGTGAATGCTGTTGCGGCAGCATCGTATTGTCCGTTATTAAAAATGTTCATGGCCAGGTGAAATGTAAGTGAATCCAGCGACATAGAACCTTTTTCGGTGGCAGGTAGTGAGTCCAGGTACTTCAGATAACTTTTTGAATTGGCCATCCTATCTACATAAATTTCTTCGATGGCCGATAAAGCGGTGGCCCTTTCCAATGGAGACGGATTGGATTTCATCACGGTCTTGTATTCAGCCAGTGCCTTTGCATTGTCGGACTTGTTGTAATAAATAAGCCCCGATTTGAGTCTTGCTTGATTTAAATATGCTGACTTGCCTGGAAATGTCTTGATGAGCTGTTGGTAATATACCAGAGCTGTGTCCAGACTTTGCCTCTCCATATAAGTTTCTCCCAGCTGATAATACGCGTCATCAGCATAGTCAGAACTTGCATGATTTTTGGTGAGATCTACCAGTGCGCTTATTTTTTGCTGCGGCTCATTTAGCAGGCCGTGGATCAATGATTTTTGATATATGGCATAAACAAAGGCACCTTGTTTGCGGGCGATGGCCTGCTCGTAAAAATCAAGGGCACCCTCATATTGATTCAGCCTAAACATACAATCTGCTGTGCGGATGTAGGCATCGGGCAGGATGCGGTTGAGAATAAAATCGTTTTTAACGCCTTCCCGGTTGATGTTGATGCCCACTACAGCATTTTTAAACTGCAACTCGGCCTTTTTATAAATCCGGGTTTTTAAAAAATTATATCCTTGTATATAATGAGCCATGTACTGTGCCGATGCTTCCGGCAGATCACTCACGCCGTTTGAAGCCTCAAAGTATTGGTCAATAAAATTGATGCTGGCTGCCAGATCACCCGCATCGTATGCTAACCTTCCTTTCCAAAACAAGGCCTGACAGCGATAGTTTCGGTCTTTGTTCTGGGTGAGTGATTTGTCAAGCAGCAAGCCTGCATCTTTGGTATTGCCATCTTCCAGATATTGCAAAGCTTGACGCAATGCAATCATTTGATACGTTTTGTTTATTTTTTCAGAAGCCTTAGGCAAGCCCTCAATGATTCTCAGAGAATTAAGGTAGTCGGTAGAATTGACAAGGATGTCGTTGATGATTTCCTGGCTTTCACCAAAAAACCTTGATGATTCCTGGGTTTCAACCAATGCATTGATGGCTTCTCTTTCTGAGCCCAACTCTGCTGAAATTTTTCCATAATTGAATCGGGCTTCTTCCTGCATGCCAGTGTCATAGTCCATGGCAGACACCTTGCGAAATGCTGATCTTGCAGAGTTGCGATCGTTGAGTCTAATATAACAATCTGCCAGGTAATAATTGGCCATTTGTCCCATTCTGCTATCGAGGTTGCTCAATTCGAGAAAGTTGGATTTGGCTTTTTCACAATCACCAAGTTTGTATTGACAGAAGGCCAGTTGATAAAATTCTTCGGCACTTAGTTTTTCAGTCCTTGATTCATAAAATTCAAGATGGGGTAAGGCCCTTTTGTAATCATTTTTTAAAAAATAAGCCTGTCCCAATAACAGTCTGATGTCTTTGAGGTTGTCTGTGTTCTTATCACCAATTTTATGTTCTCCATAGGAGATCAACTTATCAAAATCTCTTTGTGCAAAATAGATTTGGGCAATGATGTATGGGATATGACCGGCGTATTCGGAAGCGTTGGAAGCTCGTTTGAAACTTTCTACAGCACCATTGTAATCCTTTTCAAAATACTGACACATGCCATAGTAATAATTGGTGTGGTGGAAGTAGATGTCACGGATTTCACGTGTTTTACCGAGTGCGGTTTTAGCTTTTCCAAATTGTTTGTTGACGAAATGACAATACCCTTTTTTAAAACTAAGCTCACTGAGCTCCAAATCAGAAAGTTGGTTGAAATCGCTGATTTTATCGTAATAGGTGATGGCTTCATCATACCTGCCGTTGTTATAATAATAAGATGCGAGTTCAAGTATGGCCTGATAACTTCCAGCCTTGTTGTACTGACTTTGGATCCATTTGACCAACCTGGTTTCTGCTTCGGGCGCCTGTAATCTGAGTGATGAAATTGCTTCCTCATTGTTTTGAATGTATACCACACGATCAGGATTGGGAAAAGCCGGCCTTTGGTTGATAAATTCTGAAAATATCAGTTGAAGCCTGGCGTTGCCGTATAATTCGTCTTCCATCGAAGCCATGGTAGAAATGTGTTCTTTCCAACCATGATTTCCATAGCCTGGCAATTGGGCTCCAACCCACCATGAAATGCACAATAGCGAACTTAAAATACAGTATTTCATCAAAATATATATTAAAAAAAACCTCACAAATATACTGATATATCTGCTTATTTCCGGGAAAAACGCCCATTTATCGATCAATATTATTCAAATAGGTGAGGATTCATACTTTGTCATTCTTTGATTTTCCGATCCACACCATCACTTAATCCTGTAAATCCCTCCATTCCTCGAAAAAACAGGAAGAAATGCTCTGGGATGCGTTAACTTTGTAAAAAATGCATTTTATGACAATTGAGCTTGCCACTTTATTTGATTTGAAAGATGGATTGAATGAAAAAATGGTCAATTTTATGCTCCAGGCCATTCGAAACAAACATGAATCCGGACTTGACTACCTTAGATTCAAACAGTCGGTCAAAAACCTGATGGCCATGAATATGGATGAGGTCACAGCCGTCAAATCTGCCTATGCAACCGCATCTACCATGGGGCTTGACAAACAAAATCTGTTGACCTCTATTCTGTCTTATCAGACCATTGTCAATAGTGAGCGCGACAAGTTTATTGAGACGCTTAAAAAACAAATTGAGGCTCAGGTAGAAGAACCCAGGTCTGTCATTGGTAAAACAAAGGAACAGATAGCTGCCAATGAAGGAAAAATAGCCCAATTGCAAAAAGAGATTGCCCTTTTACAAGAAAAGATAGCAGGTCTCGAATCAGAAATTGCCACTTCCGAAGATAAAATCGAAAAGACAAGGATGGAATTTCTCGATGTTTATGAAACTTTCACCAATAGCCTGAAAGAAGACCAGCAACATTTTGAAGGTTTACTCTAACTTTTTCGTTTTTTGAGAAATTTTTCATCAAATTTGTACAATTAACTTTTAATTATGGCAGATATATCAAACATGGATAATGCTTTTAAACCTAAGTCGTTTTGGCAAAAACCAGAAGGCGTAACAGGAGCTTTGTTTTTAACCGGTGTGCTGGGTGGACTTGGATTTTTACTTTTTAAATACAGTGCTGAAATTTTGGCATTTGCCAGCCATACACTGGGACTTGTAATCACGCTGCTGGCGTTGGGTGCAATCATTTATATGGTACTGGATCCCAAGATGCGGGCCTTGGTGAGCTACTTGTACAAGTCTATTATGCGTTGGGTAACGGGTGTATTTGTCACCATTGATCCGATTGGCATTCTCAAAAACTACATTGAAGATCTTGAAGACAACCTCAAAAAAATGGGAACCCAGATTGGCAATTTGAAGGGGCAGATGCGCAAACTCAAAACCATTGTTGAGGAAAACAATGCAGAGATCAACCAAAACATGCTTATTGCCAAAAAAGCCAAAGAGCAAGGCAATCAGCAAGCTATGTTGCTATCCAGTCGCAAAGCGGCGAGGTTGACAGAGAGTAATGAAAAGTACCTGGCACTGCACAGCAAGATGACGATCCTTTATAAAGTGTTATCCAAGATGTATTCCAACTCTGAGGTATTGCTCGAGGATACACGCGATCAGGTAAAGGTCAAGGAACAGGAATACAAAGCCATCAAAACCAGTCACAGCGCCATGCGTGGGGCTATGAGCATCATCAAGGGTGATGCAGACAGAAGGGCTATGTTTGACCAGGCGCTGGAATATGTTGCTGATGATGTGGCAAACAAAGTGGGTGAAATGGAGCGTTTCATGGAGATGTCATCTGATTTTATGAACTCCATCGACCTTCAGAATGGTGTTTTTGAAGAGCAGGGCTTAAAGATGCTGGAAGAATATGAAAAGAAATCTACCCTACTGCTGATGGGCAATGCCAAAGAAGGAGCAGATAATGATCTGATGGATCTCAAATTGCCTGAAGTGCAAACACGCACTGGTGAAAAAGGAGATTACGAAGGATTGTTTCAATAGTTAGAGGAAACATAAAAGCAAAAAAAAACCGCGGGACAAGTCCAGCGGTTTTTTTTTATTTTCAAAAAGGAGCTTATCTCCTTCTTTCTTTGATTTTTGATTTCTTGCCTACCAAAGCTCTCAGGTAGTAAAGTTTTGCCCTTCTTACCTTTCCTCTTTTAAGTACTTCAATGTCTACAATGGCAGGAGAGTTGAATGGGAAGATACGCTCAACGCCCACTCCGTTTGACATTTTTCTCACAATGAAGGTTTTGGTAGCACCTTCTCCTGAGATGGAAATAACATCACCTTTAAAAACCTGAATCCTCTCTTTGTTTCCTTCGATGATTCTATAGTTCACAGCAATAGAATCTCCAGATCTGAATGCTGGGTGAGATTTTGCCGGTAAAAGTGTTTCTTGTACGTATTTGATCAAGTCCATGACGATACATTTTGTAATTGGACTGCAAAAGTAAAGGTTTTTCAAATATTATTAAAGCAATTGCATAAAATAATTTGAAATGTATTAATAATAACTGTTATATATGTGCAAAATAAATTGATAATCAAATATTTATAAATAAATCACTTAAAAGTTTTTATAGGGAACCAAATAGCATTATCTTGCATTGTAACTAAAAAACTCAAACTATGGCAGGAAAGTCTTTTTTCGAATCGCGTAATCCCATGATAAATGAGGAGTCTATTTCAAAAATCTCCGCTCAGGATGGATATCTGAGTGGTGAAACCATGAGCATTGACGGGGCTATCAATAAAACCCTGATACTTTTCTCAATTCTGGTAGTAACATCATCCATTAGTTTCCTAATGCCATCCACATTTTTGATGATTGTAGGTGCCATTGGAGGATTCATAGCTGTATTGGTAGCCAGTTTTAAACCACACACCTCTCCCATCGCTGCACCTGTTTACACAGCACTGGAAGGTTTGTTCGTAGGTTCAATTTCGGCCATTTATGCTTCTCAGGTGCAAGGCATTGTGCTCAATGCAATAGCACTCACCTTTGGTACCTTGTTGCTGATGTTGGTTTTGTACAAGTATAGGATCATTACAGTTACAGATAAACTTAGGTCAGGCATCATCATTGCTACAGGAGGCATAGCGCTCGTTTATTTAATTGCCTTCATTTTCCAGCTGTTTGGCTACAATGTGCCGTACATCCATGAAGGCGGTTTGATGGGCATTGGCTTTTCTTTGTTGGTTATTGCCATTGCGGCACTAAACCTGCTTCTGGATTTCGACAATTTTGAAAAAGCAGAACAGTTCAGATCACCCAAATATATGGAGTGGTTTTGTGCCATGGGGCTGATGGTTACATTGGTGTGGCTTTACATAGAATTCCTTAGGTTGTTATCAAAGCTTAACCGGGATTAAACACACCATACTTCAAATAAAAATCAATAAGGGGGCAATTGTCCCCTTTTTTTATGGATTTTGGTGGGCAAGTTCAAAGAATGTTTTGTAGTATTGTAGTGGTTTAACATTTTATTTCAAAACTATAAAGCAACTTAAAATGAACAGTAAATTAATTGTGGGCACATTGGTGGGTGGCGTCATCCTCTTTTTGTGGCAGTTTTTGTCATGGACCATGCTGAATCTTCATGGAGATGGTCAAAAATATACAGCCAAACAAACTGAAATTTTGCAGTATTTGGGAGAAAACCTGGAAGGAGAAGGAAGCTATTTTTTGCCTACTTATGCCCCGGGTACCTCTCAGGAAGATATGGAAAAGTTGATGGCGTCTATGGATGGCAAGCCGTGGGCTACCATTTCTTATCATTCTGCCATGAAGGCAAACATGGGCTTAAATATGTTCAGAGGCCTGGTCATTGACTTTGTGGCCATTGCCATGTTGATTTGGCTCTTGTTGAGATTTGCCAACCTGGGCATGAAGGATGCAATTATGGCAAGCCTGGTAGTAGGACTCATTTCGTATTTTACAAGTCAGTATACCTATAGCATTTGGTTTCAGACCAATACAATTCCCGATTTGATCGACACCATAGTTTCCTGGGCATTGGTTGGAGGCTGGCTGGGCTTCTGGTTACCCAGACAATAATGATTATTTATATCGATCCTCCAGATCGTCAAAACCCAATAATTTTCCGGTCAGTAAAAATTCTTCAGGCAAGGGTGCTTTCAAAGTGAGCGCCCTTGCCTGATCTTGGACTTTGATTTCAAGTTGATAAGCATGTAATGGCATGTGGTGGATGTTTAATTTTTCTATCAATATCCTGTTTAATTTATTGCAGCCGTGCGGGCGATCGGCTACAATAGGATGGAAGATGTGAGCTGCATGTTTTCGAATTTGGTGCATCCTGCCGGTTTCCGGGTAAAATTCAACCAGCGTAAATCTTGATGTTGGAAATTTATAGCCCGCCATGGGGATTTCTGAGTGTTGTATAGATTTGTAGTTTGTGATGGCATCCTGGATCTTGCCCGATTCCAGCTTAAGGGCATAATCTATGCTGCCTGATTGGGGCATGAAACCTCTGCAAATGGTGAGATAAGTTTTTTCTACCTGCCTTTCTTCAAATAACCGGTTGTAGAATGCCAGGGCAACTTTGTTTTTAGCAAATAAAAGTACGCCGGTAGTCTTTCGGTCGAGCCTGTGGATGGGGTAAACATGACAGCCGGCAAAATCCCTTACAGGATACATCAATATCTGGTCTGATGTAGCATCAAGGCTGCTTTTGTGTACAAAGTAACCATAAGGTTTATTGATTACGATCAGGTCATCACTTTCATAAATTAAAAGTGCCCCGATATCTTCAGCTGTCATCTTTTGATGATTAGGTATAAAACAGAAATCACAACCAGGATGCCCGCTGCAATCATTACGCTGTAACGGATGTTGTTGGCAAAGGCCTCTATGTGTTCTTTGTGTTGTGGATACCTGGTGAAAATTTCCTCTTTCATTTTGTGGTTGTCAAGTACATGTTTCAATGAAAATTCAACCCTATTTTGAACGAGGTATTTATAGTGTTTGAAAACTTTGATTCTAAAGTAAATATTCAAGAACAGCAGGCTCGCAAAGAGACCGGCAACGACGGCAATGATCAAGGTACTCATGCTGCAAAATTAAGATTCCCTGCTCGCAATCCTGCCAATATACCTCAATTTGTGGCTGTACTTTTTTGATTCTTTGTGAAAAATACCTTCATGATCGAGCTTGTCTATGCGTGCTTTTTCTACCACATGAAGCACCCTGCCTTCAGAAAGTACAATACCTATGTGGTCAATCTCTTCGTTTTTGTTGACAAAAAAGGCAATATCTCCTGCCTGAGCTGTTTCAACAAAATGGATGATTTCGAAGGGATAAGTTACCAGTTCATGCAAAAAACGAGGTAGCTTATATCCGGCACATTTATAGACCAATTGCACCAGCCCTACTTTGTCGAGTCCAAAAACGGATCTTCCTCCTGCAACATAGGGTGCGTTGATAAATCTACGTGCCAGTTTTTCCATGATTTCTGCGCTGAAATGCACATCACTGAATTCAGCCGCCTGGCCGTTGTAAACGTACTTGCCGGAAGCGGATTTGAATACCATGCCATCGTATTCTGGCAATGAAGAAGCTATTAGTACCGGAAAACTTACATCATTGTTCATTAGAACCTGGCACACTTCCAGAGCCACAGAAAATCGGGTGGAATATTTTTTAAACTGGTCTTCAGTAAGCGGGCTCATCTGCCTCAGGTCAACCCACGCTTCAACATTATCGAAGGTTGTTAGTACTTTGGCCCAAATTTTATTCTTTTTCTGTAAAATAGCAGCCGTTTCGCCAAATAACAATTGGGAAATAATAGGAGAACCTTCCGTGGGTTTGGCATGAAGACCAACCATCGAAAGGTCACACATTAGGTGATCACTCTGTTGTTTTATTTTACGGGTCACAAATGATTTTCTCTCCCATTTACTGCCAAAATGGTGCCAGAAAATCGGAATTTTACCCTTAGTCTACCCAATCTGCGATAAACAAGTTGGTATCTCTGGTGCCGTTGTTGTTGCGGTTGCTGGCAAAAACCAATTTTTTGCCATCGTATGAAAACATTGGAAAGGAGTCAAACGCAGTATCGAAAGTAATTTGCTCCAGCCCGGTTCCGTCTAAATTGATCATAAACAAATTGAACGGAAAGCCCCTCTTGGATTTGTGGTTGGATGAAAAAATTACTTTTTTGCCGGATGGATGAAAGAACGGTGCCCAGTTGGCATTGCCCAGATTGGTTAACTTTCTAAGGTTACTACCATCTGCGTCGCAAATATGGAGTTCCATTTGTGTTGGCTGCACAAGTCCTTCTGCCAATAAATCTTTGTATTCTTTGATTTCGGCATCTGTTTTGGGTCTGGACGCTCTAAAAATGATTTGTTTTCCATCGGGTGAGAAAAATGCACCCCCATCATAGCCCAGCCCTGAAGTGATTTGTTTTACCTCACTGCCATCTAAGTTCATGGTATAAAGTTCCAAATCACCACTTCTCATGGAGGTGAAAACAATTTTATCTCCCTTGGGGGAGACGGTAGCCTCTGCATCGTAGCCGGGTTGATTGGTCAATTTTTTAATGATATTGCCCTTGGTGTCGCCCAAATAAATGTCAAAATCTTTGTAAATGGGCCATACATATTTGCCATCTGCTCTTCTCTCCGGTGAATGAGGACAAGCTGTCCCACCCTCATGGGTAGATGCATAAACCACTGATTTGCCGTCGGGCATAAAATAGGAGCAGGTGGTCCTTCCCTTTCCGGTTGAAATCAAAGGTGGTGTCTTGCCTTTTTCCCATTTATTGAGGTCAAAGATGTAAATCTGATCACATTCAGCACCCCAAATGGTATTGGTTGCCTGGAAGATCAGCTTGCTATCGTCAAAACTCCAATATGCCTCTGCATTATCGCCTCCAAACGTAAGTTGTCTTACATTTTTGAGGTGTTTTTCTTCAGTATACCTCACCGGCGGTTCATTGGATCCTTCTGGCAGTTTTACAGATTTACACGATAGTGCAGCAGATAGCAATGCACCCAAAAAGAAGATTTTATACATGATTTGCGCTTTATAAAGTGGGCAAAAATACTAAGATTGAATCAATATTTGCTTTTTTGCCAAAGGTGAAAGTTTGGTGCCACTTACACTTGCCTCAGCCTCAATGCGGTATTCAGATTTGACTCCTTTTATGAACTTTGCCATCTTCACAAAGCTGGAGGCTACAAAGTTGCTTTTTTGAAACTTATCCATCTCGGATTGATAATTGGTAAATGGCAATTCAAAAGGGATTTCAATGATCTCCTCTTTTTTCAGCTGGAAACTTTCATTCAGATCGAGTTCACCAATGAGGTATTCGTCAATTAGCTTTTCTTTGTTTCTTCCCCTATGGTATTTTTCGATCATTTTTAGTTTAATGCCGGTGACCTCACTATCCCGGAGGGTAATAAGCCTTATGATGCCTGTGATTTTACCGCTGGAAAGATGCACTGGCTGGTGTACATCCACATCGATCTTAACGCCTTCTATTCCCAGTATTCTCTTAATTTGTCCGAACATGTTTTTTATTCAAAGATATATTTATAAAATTCTGGTGTACAGGAATATCGATCAATGTAGGCAGTGATTCTATGAGTAGTTTGTTAATGCCCTATGAGTTGCCTACAACGGGTAGGTCCAAATAGCCTCTGAAAGC
>ERZ724526.183-NODE-183-length-35974-cov-5.349369_pt1 | contig 35974 bp, 26 predicted proteins | sample MGYA00376059_ERZ724526 | MGnify/ENA primary metagenome ERZ724526 (study PRJEB28724, sample SAMN07190883) | activated sludge metagenome | isolation source: activated sludge of sewage treatment plant in Hong Hong | place: Hong Kong | collected 2016-03-17 ...
CTGGCGCCCGACCACAGGGCGTTTTGCGGCTCGCAGTTGCCGGTGGGGTAGATCACGCCTTCGAGGCAGTGGGTTTGTCCCAATACGGCATTGCAACTGACCGATACATTCATCCAGAAAGAGCCGCAGGTATTGAACGGCACAGTGCCGAGGTCGAAACTGTACACGTCATTGCCCAGGCTGGTAAAAGGCCCAGACGCCGAATTGAGGGTCAGGAAGGGATCGAACAGTATCTCCACATGCGAATCCGTGGCATCCTCCGTACCCTGGTTGCAATAATTGACCCATATGGTGCTTGAAAAACAACGCCGCAGGAAAGGGATACTGATATCGACGGTCATGGCGGGGCATACTGCCTGGGGTTGCAGCAGAAAGTCCTGTGCAATCGTCTGATTGGCGCCTATGGATACTGTTACCAATGACGGACAGGGCTCCCAGAGGCTGTTTATGGGAAGAACCACCACGTCGTAGGTGCCCGGATTCATTTCAACCCGGTAAAATCCATCCACGTCGGTCGAAGTATAGTATTCATTGCCGGAAGCATCGGTCACCCTGATGGTCATGTACTGAAGCGGTACATCCGAGGCTTCTACCGTGCAGTTGGTGTTCCAGTCGGCATAGACATACCCTTCAAGATTGGCGCACTCATTGGGGTCGTTTTCCACTACAATGCTGGCAACGGCAGTGCATCCTGCCGCGTCGGTAACGGTAACGACGTAGGTCCCCGCAGGCGGATCGTTGATCCAGGGACTGTTGGAACCGTTGCTCCATGTGTAGGTAAAGGGAGGGTTGCCTCCCTGCACAATGGCGGTCGTACCCAGCGAGTCGTTGCAAAAAGGACTGTCGAAATAAGAAATCGAGACGCTCAGCGGGACGGGAGGAGTCAGGGTAAAACATTGCACGGCAGAGCATCCTGCCGCAATATTGGTCACCGTTACACAATAAGTCGTCGGTGCAGTGACAATTGCCTCGATGGTTTGGGTAGTGGCTCCACCGGGCACCCATGCATACTCAAATGGTCCGTTGCCATTGGTCACAAAGGCTGTGATCTGCATGGGCTCGTTTTCCGGGTCGCAGGGCGCCACGGCGTTGATGGTGATCGCCGGCGTCGTTAAATCAGGCAGAACCATTACGGTATCGGAGCCGAAACACCCGGTCAGGGAGTCGTAGACGAACAAAGCGACACTCCCGGGTTGGCCAACCAACGGATTGAGCACGTTGGGGTTGGATACGGGGCCAAACCACTGGAAGGAATAGTTGCCGGCTGGCGGTGTTATCGTCGCCTGCAATTGCACAACAGGGTTCTGGCAATCCAGAATGACCGGCGAGGGAGTGATCTCCACCGTCGGCGGTGTGCCGTTGCATTGGGAATAGGCGTGATGCAGGTGCAAAAGCCAAAGGACCGGAAGTAAAAGAAGCAATTTTTTCATGTGCATAGGATGTTGCGTTTGGGAATGAATGAACAGGTGAAAGCCTAATCTTGTCGTGTTTTTCATCTGTTATACACCCGGATATATTCAGACGGTACAAAAGTTTGAATTCCTGCCGATAGCAACAAATACATTTTTTGTCGTTTATTGCAATTAATTTTCAGTGATATTAACTTAAAATATTGGTAAACAAATTTTTGTAAAAGTTAAAATATCAACAGCGCTTATATTTCTACTTGACTGGAAACCTGAATATCCACCCGGTAACATGGAAAATGCAAGAATCTGGCAAATCTTTCAGACGCTCGCGCCGCTGGAGCGCAAACACCTCGGGCAATGGCTCAGGTCGCCCTTCTTTTGCCGGCGTGAACAACCCCTGCTGTTGTTCGAATACTTTCAGCAATGCAGGGACAACGGCGAAAGCCCGGATCAGGCTGGTGCTTTCAGGGTAGTATTCGGCGCCGGGAAGCCGCCCGGTGTTCAGGCACTTCGCCAGGTCATGAGCGAACTCTCGGCGCAGATCGAACATTTTCTGGTGTACCGGGAAAGGTTCGACGCGAGGGAAGGGTATCACATAGCCCTTGCTTCGGCCTATCGCCGTCGCGGACTGGAAAAACATTTTCGGCAGAGCCTGCACGCGGCGCGGGTGGACTGGGAACAACAGCCCTGCCGGCATACGGAGTATTTTGACGCCCAGGTTGCCCTTGAATACGAATTGTACCGGCACCTCAGCGCAGGTCGCCGGACGGAAGCGTTGAACATGCAGCAGTTGTCGGACCAGACGGATGTCGCCTTCATCGCCCGGAAATTGCGCCTCGCCTGTTTTGCCCTGAGCCATCAGTCGGTGTACAATACCGACTACCGCTTCGGGCTGCTGGATATGTTGCTCGAACACGTGCGCACTACGCCCGCCCTTCAACAAATACCCGCTGTCGGGCTGTATTATTTTTGCTACCTGTCGCTGACCGATGCGGAAGGTGAACGGTACTTCATTCAGTTCAAAACAATGCTTTTTGCCTGTATCGATCAACTGCCCGTCGATGAACAGCGCAACCTGCACCTGCTGGCGATCAATTTCTGCATCCGGAGGATCAACCAGCTGCAAAGCAGGTATTCTCGGGAGGCTTTCGAACTCTACAAATCCGCACTGCAGGCCAATCTTTTGCTGGAAAACAACCAGTTGTCGCATTTTGCCTATAACAACATAGCCGCTATCGCGCTCAAGGTCGGCGAAACGGAATGGGCCGATCATTTCATCCGCGAATACGCGCCGGCGCTGGAAAAAAAGCACCGAAACGCGGCGTTTCACCTGAATATGGCCCGGGTGGAATACGGCAGACAAAACCTGAAATCCGCATTGCTGCACTTGCAGGAGGCCGATTACAAGGATCTGATCAATAACCTGATCGCCAAGTCGTTGCAATTAAAGATCTACTATGAAACGGGCGAGTTCGATGCCCTCGATGCCCACCTCCAGAGCATGCAAACCTTTATCCGCCGGCAACGGGTGATCGGGTACCACAAAACCAACTTCCTGAACATCATTCGGTACACCCGACGCCTGATGCAACTGCATCCGGCCGACAGACAGGAAAAAGAGGTGTTGCAGCGCCAAATTGAAGCGGAGCCTGTTCTGACGGAAAAGGAATGGCTGCTGGAGCAAATGGCTTAGAACGTTCTTAGTGCGCCAGGGCATCCCCTGGTATGGCTGTCTTTTCCTTGCCCGCCGGCGCATACCAAACCTTTAACCCGCTGCCGCCGCCGCTGTTGAAATAAACCACCTTGATGCGGTGCCAGCCCTGCTGGAGGTTGGCAAATCCTGTTTTTTCCTCCATGCCGTGGTCGCCGTCGTTGTTGACAACCATGTCATTGTCAATGGAAAGCGTACTGCCGTCGTCCGACTCTGTCCAGAACTGGTATCCGCCGCTGCGGGGTATGTTCAGGTAGCCGTTCCAGACCATGCCGCAGGGACCGCTTTCGCAGCTCCGGTCGAGTTCGAAGGATGACATGACACCGCTTTTTTCGGAATAGCCGTTTTGCACACTCTCGAGGGTGTACCTGCCCGAGGTACTCATGAGCTGGGTGCGCAGTCCGGGCTCGGGTTGCTGCACAAAGGCTACGGCGGGCTTTTGTGCGTAGATTTTTACCTCTGCGGTGGCCTCATTGCTTTCCAGCAGCCCTGTTTTGGACGCGACGGCACGTATCGTGCAGGCAGTGGCCGGCGAAAAAGGCTGCACAAATGCCGTCGAAGCGGGTTTGGGCGCCGTGCCATCTGTCGTATACCGGATACTGGTCCCGGCTGTGCGGGAAATGATCTTCACCGTTGGCTTCATCGTCGCCGGATCGTACGACACCGCGATATGGGGCTTATCCACGAAGGCGCCGAAGTTGGCGATTTTTACCGCAAAAGCCTCGGTCGCTTTTATCCTGTTCGGATTGTACTCAGGCAAAAAAATCACTGCATTGCCCGTTACATTTTCCCAACGCATTCTTTCCCTGGTCGCCAGGAAAGTCACTTCGGTGCCGGGGGGGAGTTGCAGCCCTTTTAACACCAGTTTTTTGTCGTCCGGGTATTTCGGAAAAACGGCGTAGAGAGACTTCGTCTTCGGGTTCCACGTAAAAAATATCTCCTTAACGGCAAACCCCGGCTCCGGATCGACGGTTTGCTTCAGCAGCAGGTCGCCACCAGTTTTCCAGCCATCCACGAGTTCGGGTTTAAAATCGCGATTGCCTTCGCTCCACTGGCAACTCGTCCGCCAGCGCCTGGTGTTGTAGATTGCTTCCCCGTTGATTTTCAGCCATTTGCCAATATCTAGCAGGCGTTCCTGCATGATCGGCGGTATTTGCCCGTGTGCATCGGGACCGATATCGAGCAAAAAGTTGCCGCCGCGCGAGACTTTATCCACAAGATGCAGCACTAGTGACTGTGCGGAATTGTAATCCCACGCATTCTCGGTCCGGTTATAGCCATACGAGAATCCCATGCCCCGGCTTTCTTCCCAGGCGTGGTTTTCAAAGTCCAGATCGGGTTGGTATTCAGGCGTATAGATACCGCCGTGTTTGAAGCGAACCCCGCTGCCCCAGCGGTCGTTCACGACCACGCGGTCGCGCACCGGGCTCTGGTTATACAGCCAGGCCAGAAACTCCGGCGATTTCCAGACGTCCGGTGTGGCGTCCCAGTCGCCGTCGGCCCACACCACCCAGGGCTGGTAGCGGTTGACGAGTTCGTACAGTTGCGGCATGGCGTGGTCTTTGGCATACCGCGCGCGATCGAACTTCCACAGCGGGTTATACCATTCATAAAGGGAAAAATAAAGCCCCGGTTTGACGCTAGTTTTGCGCAGGGCTGTGAACAGGTCGCCCAACAGATCGCGCCCCGGTCCGCGCACATCGGCGCTCCAGGGGAAACCCCATGTTTTGGCAGCCTGCTCGTTGGGCCACAGGCAAAAGCCGTCGTGGTGCTTGGAGGTCAGCACGACGTATTTGGCGCCGGCGCGTTCGAACAGACTGGCCCATTCGTCGGGATTGTACAGTTCGGCGTGAAAGTCCTCGGCGAGATCGTAATAACTGCGGTTGCCGAAGTTGTTGCGGTGAAAATCGCGCACCTTGCCCTCGTGTGCATTGTTTTCCAGTGAATTCTGGTACCATTCGGCGTAGTTGCCCAGCGTGGTGTACGCGGGGACCGAATACACGCCCCAGTGAATAAAAATGCCGAATTTGGCGTCTGTCCACCATTCCGGTGTGGGGCGTTTGTCGAGCGAAGCCCAGTCCGGCGTGTATGTCGTTTGGGCGATAAGGTTTGAAACGGATAAACAGAAAAGGAGGGTCAGGAGGGTGAAAAGGTGTCGCATAGTTCTCAAAATGAATGAATTGGTTTGGCCAAATGTAAATCTGAATTGTCAAAATTTGGAGCATGGGAAAAAATTCAATTGTATTATTACCACACCTTGTGCCTTTCATTTCCGCAATCAGTGCTGGCCCTGCAGCAGGAATAGCCGCCAATTCCACTCCTGTATTTACAACAAATCACCTCGCACACTGACCATTCTCTTATTTTTGCCGTCGACCGTCCACCGTCGACCGTCCACCGTCCACCGTCTACCGTCTACCGTCTACCGTCTACCGTCCACCGTCCATGTACACCCTTTCCGACATTTTTATATATCCCGTAAAATCGCTCGGCGGCATTTCGCTTGCGGAAGCCAAAATAGAGCGCCGGGGACTGCAATACGACCGCCGCTGGATGCTGGTCGACGAGGCAGGGCGCTTTGTCAGCCAGCGCGAGATTCCAAAAATGGCCCTGCTGGGCACAGCCATTGAACCGCCTTTTTTGAAGGTATTTTGGAGACATGATCCTGCGCAACGTGTCCTGGTTCCGCTTAGGCCGGACCGTTCACATGAAACACTGCGTGTCGAAATATGGAGCGATATGTGCGCTGCCAGGAAAATGGACAATGAAATAAACAACTGGTTTTCAGACCATTTAGGTCAACACCTGCGCCTGGTGTACATGCCCGACACTACCAGGCGCCATGCAGATGGCCGGTACGCACCCAAAGGGCATTATGTCAGTTTTGCCGACGGATATCCCGTTCTGCTGGTCGGTCAGGCCTCGCTCGACGAACTCAACCGGAGGCTCGCACAACCTTTGCCCATGAATCGATTTCGCCCGAATTTTGTGTTTTCGGGCGGAGAACCTTTTGAAGAAGACACCTGGCGCGATTTCACGGTTGGAGAGGTGCCATTCCGCGGTGTGAAGCCCTGTGCGCGATGCATTATTCCTACAACCGATCAGGAAACGGCTGCCAGAGCCGCTGAGCCGCTGAAAACACTTGCGACGTTCCGGAAATTCGGCAACAAGATACTCTTTGGCCAGAATGTTATCTGGATGGGCGATGGCGAGCAGGTGGTAAGGGTGGGGGAGCCGCTCCGCCAACCGGTTCAGGCTGTGTAAGCCGGTAATTTCTTCATGCTTATCTGAAAACGGCGCCTGCCAGCAAACTGAAAAACGAAATGCAAAGCGCTATCTGCCGGTATCCGAATATCCGCAACCACCGGTCGCGGTAGTCCTGCCAATCGGATGGATACAGCTCCGGCGTCCATACCTGTATGGTCTTGTTGATAGGGACGTTGCCTTTCATCATCAGGGCGATATCGGTGACGAGTCCCAGCAGTGCCGTGAAGGACGCTATGCGAAGCACGGGATCATCTCCTGTAAAAGCGATTATTGCCAGGATCAAACTGAAAATGAGTGTGCCGTAGTAGGCCACCGGACCGCGGCTGCGCATCTGCGTGTCGATCTGGTTGCGCATTTCGATGTAGGCGGACGCGCTCAGGTTGCGGGAAGTATTGCGCAACGCCATCCAGTAGAAAAGTGGCTGGCTGACAGTGAGCGAGAAAAAAACAAGGGCGATGAAAAGGACAAGGTTGGTCAACATGGCTGAAAGCATAAGATTGCTGGTTTGGACGCAGGTTGTTGCCTAAAGGTAGCCGTTCAGGGTTTATTTTCGGACCGATTACCCTGCCGGATTTATGACAAAAATACCCGGCAGCGGATCATCCGCCCACCAGTTCCCGAGCCGTCGCCACGGCCGCGTCGCTGGGCGGGTTGCCGCTGAGCATAACGGCGATGCTGCGGACACGCTCGTCGGCATTCAACAGGCGAACGTTCGTTACCGTCCGGTTGTCTGCCACTTTTTTGTACACAAAGTAGTGTGCATCTGCACGGGCTGCTATCTGGGGAGTGTGGGTAATGCTCACCACCTGGTGGCGCTCGCTGAGTTCTTTCAGGATCATCCCCATCTTGAGCGATACGTCGCCGCTGACCCCTGAGTCGATTTCGTCAAAAATGAGCGTGGGGAGCGGAATAGCGTCGGCAACGAGGCTTTTGGTGCAGAGTGTCAGGCGGGAGAGTTCGCCCCCTGATGCCACGCCCTTGATGGGCAGGTACTGCGAACCGACGTTGCTGGCAAATAGGAACTGCACGTCGTCTGTCCCTGTCGGGGTAAGCGTGTTTGTCGGAAGAATATCAACCCGGATGCGGGCGTGGGGCATGGAAAGTTGCGCCAGCATATGGTGTACGCGCTCCTGAAAACCGGCTGGTACGGCCTTGCGGCGCTCGCTGAGGGTGCCGGCAATTGCCAGCAATTGTTTTTCCTGTGCGGCAATAGCCTGTTCCAGCCGTGCTATTTCGCTTCCGAGATCGGTAAAGCCTGCTGTCTGAACGGCGAGGGTTTCCTGAATGTCAAGCAGTTCGGCGACACTACCCACACCGTGTTTTTTCTCCAGTTTATAGATGACGTTCAGGCGTTCCTGCACCTCTGCAATGCGAACCGGGTCGTGTTCAGTGCCTTCGCTGATGCGTTCGGCATCTTTGGCGAGTTCCTGGAGGTCGAGGATAAGGGTGTCGAGCCGCTCGCTCAGGCCGGAGAGCTGGGGCGACAGTTTCCGCGTGCCGCTTGTGCTGCGTCCGAGTTCCTGCAGTTGTCCGACGATGTTTTGTTCCGATTCGGCGAGATAGTTGTAAACGGCGCCGTATATCCGTTTGATGTCTTCGGCATTGGTGAGCCGTACGAGCTCCGCCTCGAGTTGGTCCTGTTCGCCGTCGACCAGTCCGGCCTGTTCCAGTTCGTCGAGTTGGAAGCGCAGGAACTCCATCTCTTTGGCGCCGTTTTCGCTTTGTTCAATAAGCGCCGCGAGCCGTTTTCTGTCGGCGGCATACTGCTTGTAGCCCGTTTGATAATCCTTGAGGATCAGGGTGTTATCGGCCAGAGCGTCGATCATCCGCAACTGAAAATTGACATTGTGGATGTCGAGCACATCGAACTGCTGATGGATGTCGACGAGAGCCTCCGTGAGGCGCTGCAATACCTGGTTGTTTACGGGGGTGTCGTTGATAAAAGCGCGACTTTTCCCAGCCGGCGACAATTCGCGGCGGATGACCACTTCGCTGTCGTAATCGAGTTCATTTTCCGCGAAAAATTCACGCAGGTCGTATTTGTCTACCTCAAAAAAGGCTTCCACCACGCATTTTTCGGTGTCGTTGTAGAACACTTTCGAGTCTGCACGTTCCCCCATGACGAGCCCAAGCGCACCCAGCAAGATAGATTTCCCGGCCCCTGTCTCGCCCGTTATGATGGTCAGGTGTTCGGAAAAATCAATCTCGAGTTCATCAATCAACGCATAATTGCGAATGTGGAGGCGTTTCAGCATTTTTTGGACGGTGGACGGTGGACGGTAAAAGGTGGACGGTGCAAGTTGTTTCTAAGTCAATCCTGTCGTCAACCGGTTTCGTTGGCCCGCAAAAATAATAATTGCGCGTTGAAATCAACGAAGTAAAATATTTTGTTTTAAACGAAGCGCCCGGTGTCCACCGCCACTGTCTACTGCTTCACTGTTCGCCCACCCGCAGTGCGACCTTCCGTTTTGTTGTAGCTGATCTTTTTCAGGTTGACCAGCAGGCGCGGTATTTCAGCCGCATCGGTGTAGAATTTTTTGCCGGCATAGGTGATCTTGCCCCTGCGGCGATTCCACTCGCTGGCCAGAAGCATGTATTGTCCGCTGTAACGCGGGTTGGGACCGAAGGTCAGGTAATGCGTGTCGTCCTTGTTCTCAAAACTAATGGCGAAGTGCTCTTCTTTTGGCCGGAACAGGAAAACGCCGGGTGTTCCCGACTTGAAGTATATCTGTTCGGTCTTCCGGCCGTCGACGATCTTGATCTCGCCTGAGGTAATGGTGGAACTGCCCTCCTCGTCCAGAAAGCGATAGATGGTAAGGTCGTCGGACAGGTAAAACTGGATGCGTTTCAGGTCGTTGTCCGACCACTTTTGATCTTCGTACAATTTTTGGTTAAACGTCGAAAGTTGCGGGCTGCAGGAACTCAGCAGTCCAAGAGCCAGCAGTGGCAGAAGGTAAGTAAGTCGCATGATATGTTTCTTTTTTGATGCAAATACGCACAACTACCCTGTGACACCTGCAATGCCGCAGCGGTTTAACGAATCTTTATTACATAGTGCTAAAAAATTGTAAATGCGCCCTGCGTCCACGCACCCCCCCGTACCCCGGAATGGTATTCCGGGAAAACAAGCAGACCCTTGTACCCCGGAATGATATTCCGGGAAAACAAGTCCGGAATCGGATTCAGGTCAACTGATGCTACTTCCCTTTCGGGTGCGCCTGTTCATACACCTCGATCAGGCGCTCGATGCTGTTGTGCATGTACACCTGGGTAGCGGCAAGACTGGAGTGGCCGAGCAACTCCTTGATGGCATTCAGGTCGGCGCCGTTGTTGGACAGGTGGGTGGCAAAGGAGTGGCGCAGCACGTGCGGACTGCGTTGTTCGACCGTGGTAACGGCAGAAAGGTGTTTTCGCACGATGTAATAGATGTTTTCCGGACTGAGTCGCTCGCCTTTTTTGTTCAGGAAGAGCCAGGGCTGGTCGGTGCCCGGAAAGGTGCGGCTGCGGAGATCAAGAAACGCATCGAGCAGTTCGCCCAGGTATCGGGCGAAAGGCACGAGCCGTTCTTTATTGCCTTTTCCCGAAATGCGCACTACCGAGCGACCGGTATCCAGGTCCGTTGTTTTCAGGTTGGAGGCTTCGCTGCGGCGGATGCCGGTGGCATACAACAACTCCAGCAACAGGCGGTGCAGATGGCCGTAGTAGTCGTCCGGAAAGTCAATGTGGGTAAACAGGGCCGCCATCTGGCTTTCCTGAATGAAAACGGGCAGGCGCTTTCCGGTTTTGGGGGCGATGACCTTTTGCATGGGGTCTTTGTCGATCAGGCCGCGCTTTTTCAGAAAACGAAAATAACTCTTGAGACAGGAAAGTCGCCGGGTAATACTTCGGGCACTCTGGCCACCCTGCATCTGCGCAACCACCCAGGTACGGACGTGCAAATGCCTTACTTCGGAAACCGAGGTAAGGCATTGATGCTCCGTACAATGAGCAATAAAATTAGAAAGATCGCCCCGATAAGCCGTCAGCGTGTGTGGCGAAAAACGGCGCTCGAGCGATAAATATCCGAAAAACGACTCTTCGTGGAACATGCAGGTTGAGGTTTGAAGCGGTCAAATGTGCTGAACAGGATATGCCTGATCCCACAAATTTAACGGCTTAAACGGATTCAACCCCCTGTTCAGTCGTTTTTGTTGCCGTAAGTTTCTTCTTTGTAGACGGCCTTCAGGATTTCCGTGCGGCGTTCTACCGAGGGCTTGCTGAATGCCTTGCGGCGGCGCAGTTCTTTCAGAATGCCCGCTCTTTCGAATTTGCGTTTGTACTTCTTGAGTACCTTGTCAATGGCTTCGCCGTCTTTGACCTCAACGATGAGCATGTATTTGTGCTAAGTTTTAGTGAAAAAATGGTTCCCGAATTTTCGGGCTGCAAAGATACTTCGATTTGCAGCATTTTTACAAACCGCGGCGAAACTTTAAAAGAAAATTTCCTGTGCAACCCTGAAAGTGTTGGCGTGGGCCTCGACGATATCGGCGATCCGGCGCGAGTAGCCCCCGCCCATGCTGACGGCTACCGGTATGCCGTTTTGCCGGCAGTACGACAACACTATGCGGTCGCGCTCCCGGCAGCCTTCCCGGCTGATATCCAGCCGCCCCAGTTGATCGGAAGCCAGGATGTCGACGCCGCTGAGGTAAAAAACAAAGTCGGGTTCAAAGGCTTCGGCGATACGGGGCAGGGTTTCGCGCAGCATCTTCAGGTATGGCCCGTCCGTCAGTCCGTCGGGCAGACCAATGTCGAGGCTGGACTGTTCCTTTCGTAGGGGATAGTTGCGCTCACCGTGCATGGAAAAGGTGAATACACGCGGTTCGTCGCTGAAAATGGACGCGGTGCCGTTGCCCTGGTGCACATCTAGGTCGACAATGAGTATTTTTTTCGCCAGTCCGTTGTGCAGCAAATAGTTGGCGGCAACGGCCTGGTCGTTGAAGCAGCAATACCCTTCGCCACGGTCTGCAAAGGCATGGTGGGTACCGCCCGCCACATTCATGGCGCATCCGTCCTTTTGGGCAAACAGGGCGCACTGGATGGTTCCGTTGGCGATATGGCGACCGCGGTGCACGAATTTTTCATTGATCGGAAATCCGATGGCGCGCACTTCCTTGTCGCTCAGGCGCACTTCGGTCAGTTTATCCCAATAGGTTTTGGTATGGGTCAGCAGAGCCACCGGTTCGGGCAGGGGATCGGGATGAAAGAAATTGTCCTGTACTACGGTGCCTTCGTAAAGCAATTGCTCGGGGATGAGCTCGTATTTGACCATCGGAAAGCGATGACCGGCGGGCAATTCGTATTTGTAAACAGGCGAATAGGCAATTTTCAGCATACAGGCGTCAGAACGGGCAACCGGGGCAGGGTTCTGCCTTCCCATTGGACTTGGGGCGGGAAATGGTAACACCCGAACCGGTAACGCGAAATTCGGTACGCCGGTTCAACTGATATTCCTGTTCCGTGCAGGGCACGCCGTTGGTGCAATGGTTTACCGGCTGCGTTTCGCCGTAACCGCGCCCGGTCAGGCGCGCCCGGTCGATGCCGTGCTGCACCAGCCAGTTAACTACGGCATCGGCCCTGCGCTGCGACAGGTCGAGGTTGTATTCATCCGATCCGCGCGAATCGGTATGGGAAGATATCTCCACCAAAAGTTCCGGGTTTTCCCGGAGCGTTTTGACCAGTTTTTCCAGTTCGGGATATGATTCCTGCCGCACGCTTGCCTGGTCGAAATCGTAATACAAATGGATCAGAAACCCCTTTGATCCGCGCTCCCAGGTTTCCTTTTCGGGCTTGCTGGGCGTGCCGTTATCGAACAGCACACCGTCTTTGACAACCAGTCCGTTGCCGAGATCGAAGTTGCCGGGCGATCCGTCGGCATTTTCATACATACCCGATTCGTCGTTGTATTTGGGGACTTGCCGCACATTTTGCTCGGCTCGCTGCACGATAAACCCGTCTGCGTCGAGATAGGGTAACAGGCTGAGATTGGCTTTCAGGGTTGAACTTCTTTCCAGTTCCCTGGTGCAATGTCCGTCTGAGGAAGCGGCAATAAAACCGTCTTTGGTGGCTTTCACCGAATAGCAACAATCTTTGTCCAGTTTGAACTTGTACCGGCCGTCGCTTCCGGTGATATAGGCCTCGGATACGGGTTTGCCGCAATCGTTGGTGAGCGACACGCGGGCGCCTTCGGCAGGATAGCCGTCGGTCATATCAAATACAATTCCCTGGATGGTGAAATTAGACTGCTTCTTCAGCGGAATTTCGATGCGGGTGATCTGTCCGGGTACCGTTTCGTTGGTGCAACCTTTTTTAACCACGGGCTCGTAGCCTTTTTTGCCGACCGAAAAATCGGCGCAATCCGCGTAGCGCATATCAAAAGCGATCGTCCCGTTGGGGCCGGTTGTCAGTGTCAGGTCGGTATTGGAATTGGCGATGGCTGCGCCGCTAACGGGCACTTTGGTCTGGGCATCGTAGACGAATATCTCTACCGGAGAAGCGCTTTTCTGGAAACCGTATACGTCGTCGCGCCCGGCGCCACCACCCCGGTCGGAAGAGAAAAAGCCCCAGGTGAGGTCGCCCCCGAACGCGATACCGAAGTCGTCGCTGGTGGAATTCATGGGGAATCCGAGGTTGACCGGCAGGTTCCAGGAAGAGCGTCCGTCGCCGGTTGCGTAGTAAATATCCAGCCCGCCCAGTCCGATATGGCCGTTGGAGGCGAAATAAAGCCGGTTGTTCGGATCGATGTAGGGGAATATCTCGTTGCCTTCTGTATTGATGATGGGCCCGAGGTTGCGGGCCGGCGCCCATCGGCCGTTTTCCAGTTCGCTCACATAAAGGTCCATACCACCGTATCCGCCGGGCATATTGCTGGAGAAATAAATCCGCTGCCCGTCGGCACTGATACTGGGGTGCGCGACGCTGAATTCATCAGAATTGAAGGGCATGCCGGTGACATTGCTCCAGTCGCCCCTGCCGTCTGCCTCAGCGGTATAAATTTTCAGTTTTACCAGTCCTTCGTCGCTCTTGCCCGTTTTGCCGTCGGAAAAATTGTTCCGGGTAAAGTAGATCGTACGCCCGTCCTGTGAGACGGAAACCGACGCCTCGTGGAACTTGGTATTGAGTTCTTTCGAATATTTTGTAGTCGGACCGTACCGGAAGTCGCCTGGATGAATACCCTGGATATTGAATTCGACTTTATACAGTTCTGCAAAAGGATTGCCCGTCCACATACTGGTGCGTTTCACGGGGCCTGTCTGGTCGCGGTCGCTGGCAAAAATGACGTTGTTGCCCAGTATGGCGGGGCTGAAATCGTCCAGATTGGAATTGAAAGGCATATGGCTGACGACGTAGAAACCCCTGTTTTTGGTCATCAGTTCTTCTTCAAGGTCGCAGGCCTGGGCGAGGTACTGGCCCCGGGCATCGTCGGGCGCCTCCTTGATGTATTGCTTGAGCCACACCTTTGCCAGATCGCATTTGCCGTTGGCCTGGAGCATCATACCGTAATAGAGCCGATGGATGGCCCGGGCGTTGGGCGATTGTACCACCTGGCCGTACCAGTATTCGGCATTTTCGGTGTCGTTGATCTTGCGGTAACACTCGGCGAGGTTCACCTTTGCCTCCACCACATCGTTTTTCTGTAACACCTGCTGATACAGCGCAATGGCTGTAATATAGTCGAGGTCGCGCATGGCATCGTTGGCGCGTTTCAACGCGCCGGACTGTGCAAATGCGGCATTTGCAAACAGGAAAAGGAAGGCGACGATACCGGGAGTAAGTTTAAATGCCATCGGTTTTTAGTTTATCGGTTGGTGGGGCAAACAGATGGAACTATAAAGCGTAAAAGAGCCGATATAGTTTATCGTGCTTCAAAAATAACGCGGCGAAGCGACACGCTTTATTTTAATGTCAAACTCATAGCCCAGCATCACCTCGAACGACCCGTTGTTGGCTTTGTTCAGTTTGTTCAGAGTAAGGTCGTAGGCGGCGCCAATGCGCAGGCCGTTGCGAAAATAAAACGCCGCCCATATATCTGCGGAATCATTCGACGAGTCGCTCAATTCGAGTGCCGTGCGGTAGGCCATGCCCACCCACAGAGACCGTGCGATAAAAAAGGAAGCGTCGATATCCAGCTCGGTGGGTGAGCCGAAATTGCGGAACGTTTTATCGCTGCGCAGCGAACTAAGCGCCCCGGTGCTTTTCAAAAGTATGGACGGGCGAAAAACAAGGTTGTCGGTGCTCCCGAGGTTAAATGCCGCACCTGCAGTAGTGTAATAATGCCGGTATGTTTTGGCATAAACCGGTGTAGCGTCCTTGTCCGCCTCCCTCAGATCGTGTTCGAGCATGCGCGGGCATCCCACACCGACGTAAAACTGCTTGTTGTACAGGTATAGTCCGGCGCCAAAGTTCGGCAGCCAGCGGTTGATGTTTTCGCTGAAGGCCACGTCGTCGTTGTCTTCCAGCGACAGGTCGGAGAAGTCGCTGCGCCAGTTGGTCACGCTGGCCTGCAATCCGACCGAAAGCCGGAATGTTTTTCCCAGCCGGAAACGGTAGGCATAGTCGGTATTGAGGTCGAATGTGCCGGTCGCTCCGACCTTGTCGTTGACCAGACCTACGCCCAGGCCGATATGGTCGTTTTTCAGGGGGGTATGCGCCGACAGCGATTGTGTCACGGGCGCCCCGTCGAGGCCCACCCACTGTTGCCGGTGGATAAGGTTCATGGTCAGGTGTTCGGCACTGCCGGCCACCGCAGGGTTATAGATCAGGCTGTTAAAGAAATACTTCGTAAACATCGGGTCTTGCTGCCCGGAGGCACTTATCGAGGCGAGTACGCCGGCGATGAAGACAAGAAGGGTAAATTTTCTCATGTGGATTTACTTTTGCAAAAATCCCGGAAAAGGGCGGCTAAACCTGTAAACAGGCAGGTTTTCAGATTACAAAAAACTACTAACCAAAGCCTTGCCAAAAGCAGTCTGAAACCACTTTGCCCGGAAATTATTTCCGCTGTTAACACATTCCGGATTTCCGGTATATGGTCGAAAACGGCCGGAAAGCGGCAGAAACGCAAAAGTAACGGAAAGTTAATATTTTTGAAGGTTCTCCGATTCTACAACCTGAAACCCTTTGTCGCCGGTGTTGGCAAGTTGAATCAGCGCCCGCGCGACCCTGGCGGCTTCTATGCCGCGGTACCGCCGGGGAATAAGGGGGGCGAAAATTTTTGCCAGGATGATACCGATCTTTTCCCCGAGTCTGAATTCGCTGCGTTCGCCCAGCAAAAAGGAGGGGCGGGCGGTAACGAAGTGTTCAAAGTCAAGCCCCTTTATTTTGTCTTCCAACTCGCCTTTCGTGCGCAGGTAAAAACCCGAAGCGGCGGCATTTGCGCCGACCGAAGAGACCAGCAGGTATTGCCGGACGCCGTTTTGCCGGGCAATTTTGCCAATTTCGAAAGGGTAGGTACAGTCGGTGCGGTACTGTGCCGCCTGCGAGCCTGCCTTGCGGAGCGTAGTGCCGAGGGCACAGAACAGGTCGTCGCCTTTGATTTTGGAAGGATCGGGGTTGTCGAAATCGATGATCGATTCCTGTAATTTGGGATGTTGAATCCCGAGCGGTCGACGCGTCAGCGCGACGACCCGGCTGTAGTGCGGACTGTCCAGCAACTGCTCTAGCAGGTGGCTGCCGACGAGTCCGGTTGCGCCGAGAAGGAGGGCGGTTTTTTCCATAACGCAGTGAAAATGTATGCCAAAGATCAGAAAACTTTTTTGCCGGGAACACGCTTTTAGTTTAATGCCTTGAAGAATCCTGTGAAGCCCTATCTTTGCCGCCCGGTTTTCTTTGGGCAGGTGCGTTCGCCTGCCATCCGTCAATTGACCCTTAACAGTAAAAAATATGTTTGAAAGTTTAAGCGATCGTCTGGAGAGTGCCTTTAAAGTCCTGAGCGGCAGCAACCGCATCACCGAACTCAATGTAGCCGAAAGCATCAAGGAGATCCGCCGCGCGCTGGTTGCCGCCGACGTGAACTACAAGATTGCCAAGGAGTTCACCGACAAGGTCAGGGACAAGGCAATGGGCGTCGAGAATGTGCTGAAAAGTGTTTCGCCCGGCCAGTTGATGGTCAAAATCGTCATGGACGAACTGACCGAACTCATGGGGGGCCAGAGTGTGGGCATCAATGTAAAAGGCAGCCCCGGCGTGGTATTGGTGGCCGGCCTGCAGGGTTCGGGTAAAACGACATTTTCGGGCAAACTTGCCAAATACCTCAAGGAGCAGCGCAAGATGAATCCGCTGCTGGTGGCCTGCGATGTATACCGTCCCGCGGCAATCGACCAGTTGACGGTGTTGGGCGAGAGTATCAAGGTTAGCATTTATAAGGAGGTCGAAAACAAGAACCCCATCGAGATCGCCAAAAACGCGATCGCCTACGCCAAACAGCACAACCACAATGTCGTCATTGTGGATACCGCCGGTCGCCTCGCCGTGGATGAGGTGATGATGGATGAAGTGACGGCGCTCAAGGATACCCTGAAGCCGACCGAAACGCTGTTTGTCGTAGATGCCATGACGGGCCAGGACGCCGTCAATACGGCCCAGGCCTTCAATACCCGGATCAATTTCGACGGTGTGGTGCTGACCAAACTCGACGGCGACACACGCGGCGGAGCAGCCCTCAGCATTCAGTACACGGTTGGCAAACCTATCAAGTTCGTCTCACAGGGCGAGAAACTGGACGCCCTCGACGTGTTTTACCCGGAGCGTATGGCCCAGCGCATACTGGGTATGGGCGATATCGTGTCGCTGGTGGAAAAGGCGCAGATGGACTTCGACGAAGAGGAAGCCAAGCGCCTGGAGAAGCGCATGAAGCAGAACAAGTTCGACTTCAACGACTTCCTGGGCCAGATGCAACAGATCAAAAAAATGGGCGATCTGAAAAGCCTGATGAGCATGATACCGGGCATGAGCAAGGCGCTGAAAGATGCTCCTATCGACGATAAAGCCATCAACCGGGTGGAAGCCATCATTCAGAGCATGACGCCTCAGGAACGCGCCAACCCCGAAATGATGAGCCTGTCCCGCAAAAAACGCATCGCGCGCGGTTGCGGCCAGACACTTGACCAAATCAACCTGTTTGTGAAAAACTTCAACGATATGCGCAAGATGATGCACCAGATGGCCAACATGCCTATGGGCAAAATGGGCATGCCGCAGGGTATGGGTATGCCCAAGGGCGGTGCAATGCGGAAACTCAAGCGCTGACAGGTTATGCCACCTGTCTTGTACGAACAAGGCCCGTGAACAAACTTATGTTCACGGGCCTTGTTCGTATGTGAAGAAGAGATCAGATCAATTTTTTACCATCTTCCCGGTATAAACGGCCTTTTCACCCGTAATTTTCAGGAAATAGATGCCTGCCGGCAGGGTAGCGGTGGGTATGCTCACATTTCCGGCATCCTGGTTTTCAAACGAGACCGAGGCGCGCTGGCCGTTAACGGAATAGACCTCGATCTGCTGCGCAACGTCGTCGCCAATGCGGGCCACGGCGATGTCGTTCACCGGATTGGGCTGAATGCTTATCGTCTGGGTCGCGGCTTCGCCGGTAGCGGTCAGGATCGGGTCGAAACGGGTGCCGCTGTTGAGAACCTCCTTGTCGGAGGTGCGCTGTACCCACGCAAGTACGTATACCTCGTCGGGGTTCCAGGCGGCATTGATCGCAAAATCGAAGTTGAACTGGACGGATTGTCCCACGGCAGCAGGCGTAAAATCGGCGCCGTTGATCTCGGGCAGCATTTTGCGGAACACGTTGTGGTGTACGGTTTCGCCGTTGCCGCCGGCAAAATTGACCGTTTTTTCCACAACCGCAGCATAAATTTTGTAGGGACCGGCCGGTATTGTCGACAGGGAATGTGCGGTAATAGAGGCTACCCGTGCGTTGTTGGGGCCCGACTCGCTTACCTGTAACCACAGCGGACTGGTCATGCCCAGCAAGCCCTGCAACGTAGCATTGGTGAGGATGGGGGTGGTAATGGGCTGCTCGACGCCGTTGATCGCGATGGCCGGCGTACCGGGAATTCCATAGTAATTGGTGCGCGCCGTGTTTTCTGTTGTGTTGGCGAGGTACAAGCCGCAACTGTTGTAAGGGATAGGCGGGTGTATGGAAATGTGGTGAATATCGTCGGGAAACTGGTTGATCAGGTTAAAAAAAGCGGGGTTTTTACTGGCGCAGACAGAGCATTTGGAATTGGTAAAATGCTCTATCAGGAGATACTGTTTGGCCGAAGTCTGTGCCAGGGCAGCCGAAGCCGAAAAAAGAATGAGAAGAAGCAGGTTGTGTTTTTTCATAATGGATCTAATTGTTTGCTGCAAAGCTAGACGCTTATACATTCATCTGCTCCGATTTTCTCCGTTAATGTCGCCAAATGTCGCCTTGCCAACCATTAACCTACTTTGCCAGAAAGCCCGTATCCTTGCGTCTTGAAAGACATAACGCAATTTTATATCAACCATTCTGAACAATGTACCTCCTGGTTATGCCCGATTTTACCTCTGCCGAGGTGTGGGTAAGTCTGCTTACCCTGACTTTTCTTGAAATTGTCCTTGGGGTGGACAACATTATTTTTCTATCCATCATTTCGTCCAAACTACCGGCTGCCGAGCAACCCAAAGCACGCAATATCGGCCTGGTGCTGGCTATGGTGCTTCGTGTGTTGTTGCTATTTGGTATCACCTGGGTCATGTCGCTCAACAAAATCCTGGTCCCGCTCGACTTTCTGTCGACACATGACGAAGCGCACCCGGGTGAACACGCAGGGCTTACGGGACAGGGACTTATCCTGTTAGTGGGCGGTTTGTTCCTGTTGTACAAGGCGACCACAGAGATACACCACAAACTGGAATTACCCCAGGAGAGCGACGACCCGCATGTTGGTAAAGGCAAAGCTGCCTTGAATGCGGTAATCGTCCAGATTGCGGTGATTAACCTGGTCTTTTCCTTTGACTCCATTCTTACCGCTGTGGGGATAGCAGACAACCTGATCATCATGATCATCGCTGTGGTCGCTTCCGTTCTGATCATGATGATCTTTTCCGGTCCGGTCAGCAAATTCGTCAATGAACACCCGACCGTGCAAATGCTCGGGCTGGCATTTCTGATCCTGATCGGCTTTTCACTGGTGGCAGAGGCTGCGCACAGCGGACACCTACTCGCGGCCGAGGTGCCTAAGGGCTATCTTTACTTTGCCATATTCTTTTCGCTTTTTGTCGAAATGCTCAATATCAGGATGAGCAAAAGGATGAAAAAACCGATCCAGTTACACGGGCCCGGTGAAACGGCGAAAAGACGCGGGCTGCTCGATGACGACCTGCTCGACGATAACAAGTAAACGCCGGATTGTTTTATTGTTAAATTGCCGAACATGAATTGATTGACCGGAAAGGCAAAACAGGCATGGTTTCAACGCGACAATACAGCAATGAAACAATTAAACCGTACAACCATGAATGACATCCAACTCAACCTCACCCGCGACCTCGTCTTTTTCGACGTGGAAACAACCGGGCTCAATGTGATCCGCGACCGTATCGTCCAGATCGCACTGGTGAAACTCCGGAAAAACGGCCAGCCACCCGAGGAGTTCAGCACGCTGATCAACCCGGGCATCCCGATTTCGGAGGAATCGATGGCGATTCACGGTATCACCCCCAAAGACCTGGCAAACAAACCCGTTTTCAGCCAGGTGGCCCAAAAAATATACGATTTTATCGGCAATGCCGACCTGGCAGGATACAATTCCAACCGTTTCGACGTACCCATGCTGATGGAAGAGTTTGCCCGGGTGGGTATGGAACTGGACCTTTCCAGGCGGCGTTTGATCGACGTTCAGCGTATCTTCTACAAAATGGAGCCGCGCACCCTGAAGGCCGCCTACCGTTTTTACTGTAACGGGGAAATGGAAGATGCGCATGATGCACTCGCCGATGTCCGGGCTACCATAGCCGTATTTAAAGGACAGATCAGCGTTTATGAAGGCAAGGACCTGCTCGATGAAGACGGCAATGTAATCGAGGCGCCGATAAAAAATGACATTCAGGCATTGCACGAATTTACCAACGACCTGAATTTCCTCGACGCCACCCAAAAACTGAAGGTGCAAAACGACGGTACCGTTGTGTTCAATTTCGGAAAATACATGGGCCAGCCGGTGATGGAAGTGCTGCGCAAAGAAAAGAACTACGGCCACTGGATCATGGAGAAGGAGTTCTCCTCCCAGGTCAAACAGATCATCAAACAGATGATGAAAGAGTTATAAGCGGTTTCACGATGATGTTTTTCAGGCAATTGATTTGGCGTCCGATTTTTGGTAAAGGCATATGGGGTGCCACGCTTTGTGCAGCCATGCTTTGTTTGGCCTTTCTCCAGACGGGGTGCTTCCAGCCAAAGGACGGCTGTCTGGATATCGATGCCACCAATTTCGATGCGGCGGCCGATAAGAACTGCTGTTGCGAGTACCCGCAGTTGCGGCTCGAAACGGTTCAGCGCTACGATACCCTTCAGTTTCTTGCGGATGGTTTATACCCGGCCGCCAACGGACAACTGTTCCGCATCAAGTCTGTTTCTTTTTATCTTTCTGATTTTCAACTGTTTCAGTCGGGCGGAATGTTCAGTGTCAGCGATTCGGTCCAACTCAAGTCCTTTGCAGTCTCGGGAAACGATACCGTGAGCCAGACTTTCACCGACGATTTTTTGCTGGTGCGCCGCACGCCCGTCTCGAACACAGTCGGGCAGTTTCGAACGGCCGGCAACTTCGACGAAATTCGGTTCCGCCTCGGGTTGTCGCCTGAAGCGCAACGCGTCATCCCGGGACTTGCACCTTCAGGTCATCCCCTGCGTATTCAACCCGACAGCCTGTGGCACGGCCGCGACGCTGGGTATGTTTTTCTGCAGGCCGTGATCGTCCGGGACTCCATGGCGACCAGCGTACCGGACACGCTGGCCCTGACCCGGGCCGATTTTGATGATTTTTTCATCCAGCAATCGGCAAGTTTTTACCACCAGCCGGGGGGGTACGACTTTGTTTTCAAACTCACGGCCGACTACAAAAAGATGTTCGAAGGAATAGATTGGTCAACCGGCGACATTTTGTCCTGGAAAAGTCAAATTGTTGCAAACATGCCGAACGTGTTTACTGTTTCCCAGTAAAAAGCGGCAATTTTGCCTCGGACACATCCAATCACCTCCCGGGAGAAAATCACTGCCGGGCACTCAATACATCTGCCATGATTCTACGCACGCTCGCGTTATTGCTCCTTTCCTTTACTTTCATGACTGCCTGCAAGGACAATGACGAACCCGTTAACCGGGACAACTTTACCGTTACCTTCAAGGTACTGTATGACGGCCAGCCCCTGGAAAAATACGTCAACTACCCTTATGGCGACAAATACATCATGTTCGACAAGTTTAATACGTACTTGTCCGATCTGACTTTGCTCAAAGGCGCCGAGGAAGTGAAACTGTCTGATATCGAGTGGGTTGACTTTACCCCCGATTTTGCTCCCGATGACAAGGCGGTAGCTGTTTCGTATAAATACACCGTACCCGACGGCGATTATACGGGGGTTAAAATCGGATACGGCGTACGCCCCGACCTGAACGCCAAAAAGCCCGCCGATTTTCCTGTTGGGCACCCGCTGTACCTGGAAAACGAATACTGGTCGGGTTGGAAAAGTTATATTTTTACCAAGATACAGGGAGAGTTTGACGTAGACGGCGACAACAGCACCGACACCAATATTTTTTACCATTGCGGTTCAGACGCTGTCTACAACACGGCAACTATGGACCGGGATATTCGTGTCAGCGGCAATGGTTCTCTGGAAATCGAGTTCGATCTGAAGAAACTCTTCACCTTCAACGGCCAACTGCTCGACCTCACGGTTCCGGCCAATCAGGTCACTTCGCATGATGCCTCCAATATTGCCCTGGGCCAGAAAATCATGAGCAATTTCAAAAATGCAACCCTGCTTCAATAAAGCGGCGTACCTCCTATGAACATATCCATGATCTTTCGTCCGGGCACCCGACTCCTCGCTGCCGCCGTGCTGGCGGGTATGGTTATCCTGCTTGCCCAGTGTAAAAAGGATCCGCCGTCAACCGTGATCACGGCGTGTGATCTGACGGATATTCCATACAGTCCGACGCCCTATACGATCATAAAGCCGGATGATTTTCCTCAGATTTTTATTCCTGCCGACAACCCGATGACCAAGGAAGGGGTACAGTTGGGCCGTCGCCTGTTTTATGATCCGATACTTTCCGGCGACAGCACCATGTCGTGCTCCGGTTGTCACCTGCCGCAAGGAAGTTTTACCGACAACAAGGCCGTGTCGACGGGCATCGACGGTATTGCCGGGCGGCGCAGCGCCATGAGCCTGCTGAATATCGCGTATGCGACGAACGGGTTATTCTGGGACGGTCGGGTCAAAACCCTGGAAGAACAGGCGCTTAAACCCGTGGAAGACCCTATCGAAATGCACGCCACCTGGCCCCAGGTTGTGGAAAAACTGAAAAAGCACCCGGTTTATCCCGAATTATTCCGAAAGGCATTCGGCATTTCTTCCTGTGAGTCGATCACCAAAGAACTGGCGGCAAAGGCCTTGGCGCAATTTGAACGCATACTCATCAGCAGCGGCACCTCCAAGTTTGACCAGTTCAATAAAGGTGTCGCAGAGTTCGAGGATGAGGAGTTGCGCGGAAAACTGATGTTCTTCGACGAGGGACAGTCATCCGGGCTTCCCGACGCCCAGTGTTTCCACTGCCATGGCGGCATTACCATGACCGGCAACAATTTCTTCAACAACGGTCTGGACAGCGTGGGCAAGTTGACCGATTTCCCGGACAAAGGCCTCGGTGAAGTGACCGGAAAAGACTCCGACTGCGGAAAATTCCGGACGCCAACCCTACGGAATATAGCCCTGACAGCGCCTTATATGCACGATGGCCGCTTTAATACCCTGGAAGAAGTGATGGCCCAATACAACGACAATGGCTTTGGTCTGTCGAACGAAGATATTTTTGTCCAGCAGATCGGCTTTCCGATCACCAACGACGGCGTCGTTCATTATTCCGGACTGACGCCGAGCCAGACAAAGGATATTATAGCCTTCCTGCATACCCTGACGGATACGGTGTTTATCAACAATCCTGATATTCAGAACCCTTTTCAGTGATACAACACCGGGTGAATAAAATACGGGGCGGCCGGGAGGCCGCCTTTTTTTATTTTTGGCCGGATTCTTGACGGAAGATACCCCAAACCCGGTATGCCGGCCAAAGGGTGTTTTCAGGCCGGCTCGGGCGTTTACTTAACCAATCCCTTCGTTACATGCGAAACCGACTTACGTTTCTCGCTCTTTTACCGGCATTTTTGGCCGGAGCGCAAATCAGCGACGGCGGCAAGCCGCTCGCCCTGCTACCCGAAACACGGGCCCTTTTGGAGCATAACGCCCTGATATCTGTACAACTCCCTGCTTTGGACGTGGAACAGGCGCGGCTGGAAGATGCCCGGACGCCCGGCCAGAACCGCTTTGCCGCGCCGGTTGCCGCCGATGTTTCGCCTGAACAGGCAGGCGTATGGACAAGCCTGCCCGATGGCGGCCGGGTATGGCAATGCGAGGTTGTTTCGAAAGGCGCTCTGGGGATGGTACTGTTGTTCGACCACTTCCAACTGCCTCCCGGCGGTCGTTTTTTTGCCTACACGCCAAATGGCGACAGGGTATATGGCGCTTTTACCGATCGCAGTTGCCTGGCTTCCGGAAAATTCACCATCGGCATCCTGCCGGGCGAAGTTGCCCGGCTGGAGTACCGGGAGCCCAAAGGCGCCAGGGGCGCCGCCAAAATTCACCTGAACCGCGTTGATGTCGCCTACGACCGCCCGGCCATGCAGGAAGGCGAGGTCGCCGGACTATCCGATTTCGGCCAGGGACTGCCCTGTAATATCAACATCAACTGTCCGACAGGGGCGGCATGGCAAACGGAAAAAAAGGGCGTTGCGCGCATCCTGATGGTGTTTTCCAATGGTTCGGGCTGGTGCTCGGGCACCCTGGTCGCCAATACGGCCGGTACGGGCGAACCCTATTTTCTGACGGCCCACCACTGTCAGTTGATCGGCCAGAACCCCGATTTCCAACACTGGCGTTTTGATTTTGACTATGAGGCGGCAGGGTGCCCCAACCCCGCCAGTGAACCCGTCGCAAAGTCGGTGCTCGGGTGCGAACGTATTTCATTTCGCGCCGAATCGGATTTTATGCTGCTCAAAACCAGCCCCTTGCCCGGCAACTACGGCCTCTATTTCAATGGCTGGACACGCGATACCACCCTGCCGGCCTACACCACGTTTATACACCATCCCATCGGCGACATCAAAAAAATAACGGTGGACTCCGGTTCGGCCGTCATACATCCGCAATCCATCAACTGGCAGGCCCAGTTTGGTATCAGTCCGCCCAATACCCATTGGAAAATTATCCCCGACTACGGCATATTTCAGCCGGGATCGTCGGGTAGCCCCCTTTTCGGGCCGGGCAAACGTATTATCGGACAGTTGCATGGCGGCTCCATCAACCAGGGCGATCCGTGTATCATCAACTCCGCCTTTTTTGGCCGCTTCGATCACTCCTGGAACAAAGGCGGGGATCCCGGTACGCGGCTGCGCGACTGGCTCGACCCGAATAACCTGAACCCGGTGTCGCAAAACGGCTATCCGCAGCCCGTGGCGGCTACCTATACCGTCAGCGGCAATATTCAGGCACACTGGGGAGCGCCCATGAAAAACGTGAAGGTGCAGATCACCGGCGGCGCCGCAGCAACCGTTTACACCGACTCCCTGGGCGATTATAAATTTGAAGGCATACCCGGCGGCTCGAACTATACCATCACCCCTTCCCGCGACAGTGCAGACCTGAACGGTGTCAGCACTTTTGACCTGGTGCTGATCTCCAAGCATATTCTGGGTCTGGAATATTTCGATACGCCCTGGAAAATTATTGCGAGCGATGCCAACAAGAGCAATTCCGTGACCACGTTCGACATCGTGGAAATCCGAAAATTGATCCTCGGGATTTTCAACGCATTCCCGAACAACAGTTCCTGGCGTTTTTTCCCGGCCTTCTTTTCCTTTTCAGACCCGACAGCCCCGTTTAATTCGCCCCTGCCTCCGGAGAGTATTCTTATCACCAACCTGCAGGGCAATTATACCGGCGCCAATTTTAAGGGCCTGAAGATCGGCGATGTGAACAATACGGCTAATCCGGACGAGTAAAAGGCGGAGAGTTGTTACTTTCGCCGTAAGAAATCGAACCAATCTTACAGCGCAACTCATGTATCAACACACCGCAAAAGAGCGTTTTCTTCGCTACGTTCAAATAGACACCCAAAGCGATCCGAACAGCCCCACCACGCCCAGCACAGAGAAACAGAAAAACCTCAGCCGCCTGCTGGTCGAGGAACTTCAGGCTATGGGTATTGCCGATGCCGAGTTGGATGAGCATGGCTATGTTTACGCCACTATTCCGGCAAATACGGATAAAAAAGTGCCGGTTATTTGTTTTTGCTCGCACGTGGATACCTCACCCGATTGCTCCGGCGCGGGTGTAAAACCCATCGTACATGCCAATTACAAGGGACAGGATCTTGTGTTGCCCGACGACCCGTCTGTTGTGATCCGCAAGTCCGAACACGAGGACCTGGCGCATCAGATCGGCAACGACATTATCACCGCCAGCGGCACAACCCTGCTCGGCGCCGACAACAAGGCCGGTGTGGCGGCCATCATGGATGCCGCCTATATTCTCCTGAAGCACAGGAACCTGAAACACGGAAAGATCCGTATCCTGTTTACCCCGGATGAAGAGATCGGGCGGGGCGTAGACAAGGTGGATATGAAAAAACTGGGCGCCCGGTACGGCTACACCATCGACGGGGAAACGGCCGGCAGCATTGAAGACGAGACCTTTAGTGCCGACGGCGCCAAAATTACCATACACGGTGTGGCGGCGCACCCGGGATTTGCCAAAGGGAAAATGGAAAATGCCCTGAAAATCGCCGCCCGGATCGTTGCGAAGTTTCCCGACAAACTCAGTCCGGAGCACACAGAAGGCAAGCAAGGCTTTATCCATCCCGTATCGTTTGAGGGCAACCTCGAAACCGCGACAGTCAGACTCATTTTGCGCGACTTCTCTGATGGCGGATTGAAACGCCACGGTAAAACCCTGCAGCGGATCGTCGACGGCGTGATGAAAAGTTTTCCCAATTCAAGGGCTGAAGTGCAGATCAGCGAGCAGTACCGCAACATGGGCAAAGTATTGCGCCGTCATCCGCAGGTGGTAACCTATGCTATGGAGGCGCTGCAGCGGGCAGGATTTGAAAAGCCGCTCAAACGATCCATTCGCGGCGGTACCGACGGTTCCAGGCTGTCGTTCATGGGTTTGCCCTGTCCGAATATCTTTGCCGGCGAACACGCCTTTCACTCCAAACAGGAGTGGGTTTCGGTGCAGGATATGAACAAAGCCGCGGAAACCATCGTGCATCTGGCGCAGATATGGGAGGAGCGCTCCTGATTTTTATTTATATTGGAGAACCGGAGAAAAAAGGTTATATTCGCAGACCGATTTTTTAACGAAACAAAACACAATACTTATGGAAGATTTGCTAAAAAACCTCTCCGATACCGCCAAAACCGCCCTGGAAAAAGCCGGACTTAAGTTCGAGGAGTTGAAACACGTGTCTGCTGAAAAATTTGCAGAGATCAGCGAAAAGGCAGAGAAAATGGCTGCCGAAGGGAAGGAAGAAGCCTCCGAGGCTGCTGCCGAACTGAAGGCGCTGCGTGAAAAAATAGCCGCGCATGAAGGCGGAGCACTGGGTTTCCTTTCGGAGAAGGCCAAGGAATTGCTGGGCGATGCGAAAGAGGAACTTGCCGAAGCCGGTGAAAAAGGGAAAGACTTCTGGGACAAGGCCAAAGACTTTGTTGGAGATAAAGCCGATGATGCCCGGCAGTTTATGACCGGAAAGGATGCAGAGAGCGACGATTCAAAACCGGCCTGATTCAGGTCTGCCGACAAAAAGAGGGGGTCTCGTGAGTACAATTCCTGTCAGAATTGTACCTGCGAGACCCCTTTTTATATGAACAGGACGCGTTTTTCCTGCTTACCCATTCGCTTTCCGGTAATCAGCCAGGAATTTCTCCAGCCCAATGTCTGTCAGCGGATGCTGGAACAGGCCCATGATAGCGTTGAGCGGGCAGGTAACCACATCTGCGCCGGCCTTGGCGGCCTGTACAATATGCAGCGGGCTGCGGATGCTGGCAGCCAGTATGGCCGTCTCGTATCCCTGTATCGTATAGATTTTATTGATTTCCTTGATCAGCGCCATCCCGTCCCAGTTGGTGTCGTCGATGCGGCCGATGAACGGGCTGAGGTAGGTTGCGCCGGCCTTGGCTGCCAGAATGGCCTGACCGGCCGAAAAAACCAGGGTGCAATTGGTGCGGATACCGATCTCCGTAAAGTTAGAAATGGCCTTGACCCCTTCCTTGATCATGGGCACCTTAACCACAATATTCGGGTGTATCTCGGCCAGTTTTTTGCCTTCCGATACAATGCCTTTGAAGTCGGTGGAAATAACTTCTGCGCTCACATCACGGCCTTCGCCGACGATATCACAAATAGTGCGGTAGTGCTTCAGGATGTTTTTTTCACCGCTGATGCCTTCTTTGGCCATCAGGGAAGGGTTAGTGGTTACGCCGTCCAGAATGCCGAGCTCTGCGGCCTCGCGGATGTGGTCAAGATTGGCTGTATCGATGAAAAAGAGCATTGCTGATGGTTGAAGTTGAAAAAATGAGTAGCCGGTATCTCCAAGGCCTGGTATCATTTTTAATAGATTTAACCTTGTAAGGTAAATTTGCAAGAGGGGCAACTGAAAATTTTCTTGGAAAATTTTCAGTTGCCCCTCTTGCAAATTTGCCTCCCGAAAACAATAAAAAGCGCCAGACACACCGCTACGACCACATATCCTTGCTGCGTTTCCGCCCTGGGGAGGTTTTGCAGGAGCTGGTCGCCCGGCGCCGCCGCAAATGTACGTCGTTTAGTGAAAAACAATGCACCCCTGACCCCAAAAATAAATGAATGGAATGCGATTTGTATATGACCATTTCCCGCAAAAACCGTTCTTTTGCACAACGACAATTGACTGAAAGCCAAACATTATAATATGTCTGAATCTGCCATCCCTGCCTTGTCCCCCAACGAAAATAAATCTGTGGCAACGCCTGCCTACAGCGGTGCGGCGCTCGAATGGCTCAACGCGCTTCCGAATGAGCCCATGCGCGCCGACCTCACAACGATCGACGTGGACCTGGCCATCAGTTGCATACACGAGTTGGTGGAGAACAAGAAATTCGACCTGTCCGTACAGGCCAATTTCCCCGCAAGCAACTGGCTCGATCACTTTTATTTCGAGGCCCGAAACCGGGAAAAAGTTTTCGGAACAAAGAACCTCGGGATCGGTTATCCTTTCGTGTTGTCCAAAATGGGCGGCTACGATATCGCCGCCCCATTGTTTGTCTGGCAAGTCCAGTTGGAGCCGCATGCGCAACATGTCGATAACTGGACCATGCAGCGGAATGACACCCATACCGTGGTACCCAACTACCCGCTTTTTCACTTGCTCGACGCCCTGAATGGCACCGATTTTTCCCGCCGCGCCCAGCAATTAACCGAAAGCAAAAGTCTGAGTTCCAAAACCTTCGACGATTTGTGTGAAGGGGTGCGCCTGATGCTGGGGCTGGTAGAAGACGGTTTGCCGCTCAGTATCCAGCCTTTCCCGTCTAACGTGACGGCCAGGGGATATATAGAAGAAGGCCGCCTGCTGTGGTCGGCCGTAGTGGGCATATTCCCCACGCTGCCGCGCACTACCGTGACCCATCCGCCTACCGTGGCGCCCGACCTGCCAGCCGATGCGGCCGACTGGAAACATACGTTTACCATGTTGCCCCTTGACCCCTCCCAGCGTTCGGTATTGCATGCGATTCAGCACAATGCCCTGACGGTGGTGGAAGGCGCTTCGGGTACGGGAAAGACCTACCTGATCTCGGCCATCGTGATGAATGCCCTGTCACACGGCAAGAAATGCCTGGTGGTATCCCAGAATATCAATGCCCTGCGCCGCGCGCAGAAATTCCTGCTGGAAAAAGGTTTTGGCGATGTGTCTTTTGTCATTCGCGATATCGCCGGCGATCAGCTGATGCTCGCCGATATGCTTCGTATGGCTTCCGAAAACAAAAACAAGGCGCTTTACAACGAAGAACTGTTCAAGACGGCGCTGAATAAAACCCAGCGCGAACAGCGCAAACTCGACGACGCCTGGGAAGAACTGCGTGCGCCGCTGTTTGGCGACCTTAACTTCACCGAAACGGTGGGCAAATACCTCCGCGCCAACCGAACGGAAGGCAAGGAACTGCTGCTCAGTTATTTAAATCCGCAAGACTTTGAATTGAGCAAGAAGGAATTCGACGCCATTGTGGAGGCCATATATGCCAGTGAACCGCTTTTCCGGCGTTTCCCGACCCTGACACACCCTCTGGGCAGGCTCAATGATTCGGTATTTATCAACCACGATGTTGCAAAGGGGCGTGAATGGACAGAACTACAGGTAAAGGCACTGCTGGCAAAAGCAACAGCCCTGCACCACCGCTATATTTCCAAAACCAATGATTATGCCGAGTCGCTGCTCGACCATTACGAGATGTACTACTTCGAGTTGGCCGCGTTCGTCAAGCGTATTCGCGACGGACTGGAAGACGGGGTGCAGCGTTTTGGCAGCGATTTTGAAAAACCTATATCCGCCTCCGAAAAGTTATACGGCGTTTTTTCCGATCGCTATAAAGAGATTTTGACGGCAAAGGGTGAAATCGGCACGACCTTCGAAGAGATGCGCCGCACTTACAGCCTGCGGAAATACTTTGACTTTGACTTCCCGGCGCAGTTCGATAACCGGAACATCAAGAAAATATCCGAATACACCAAGGATTTTGAAGCCACGCTGCGCCTCTGGCGCCGGCGTATTCCCAGCGTGGTGCGGGAAGATGTACGTCGACTGAATGCCAAAAGCATACACGCCGACCTCGACTTCAGGGAGCAGATCAAGGAACTGGAGTACGCCATGGACGTATTCCTCGAAGAGTTCAACAATGTCAACCTGTACGGTGATACGCTGAAGCATGAAATGCTTACCATCCCCAAGCGACAGGAGTTTCTCGAAGATATGATATCGAGGCTGGAAGAAACACAGTTCTACCTCCGCGATTTTGAGGATTTTTATATCTGGCAAAAGCATTGGCTCAACCTGGGCGGCCCGGAACAAAAGGTGGTGCGCGCACTCTGTAAGATCAAACCCGATAACTGGCTTGCCGCTTTTGAAAGCTGGTACCTCCATCATCTGCTGCAAAACAACTTCAATCCAGGTATGCAATGGGATGAAGGCATGCTGGATAACCTGGAGACCAACCTGCGCGAATTGCGGCAAATGTTGCCTTTCCAGATCAGCGCCCTGTGGCAAAACCGGAAAAACAAGGCATTGCGTGCGCTGAAATCGGCAGACGGGACGGCTTTCAAGACCTGGTTTGGTAAAAACAACCGCACCCTTTCAGCCGGTCATAAGTCGGAAGAATTGTTCCAAAAGCACATTCAATCGCTTACGGAAACACTGCCCGTGCTGCTTGTCACACCGCAGGTTGCCCTTGATGTGGTGCAACTGTCCAATATGACCTTCGACCTTGTGCTCGTCGATGAAGCGCACAACATCGCCAAGCAGGAATGTTACCACCTCTTCGATATGGCCAAAAACCTGGTGGTATTCGGCGATTCAAAGCAGGACATGACGCCATTTGCTGAAGACGATTTCCTGGAATTTTGCCAGGGCATCGGCGCCAAGACGCTCAACCTTGATTACCAGCATCAGGACAGTCCTGAAGAGTGGGTCCGGTTCAACAAAATTGCATTTGGCACGCCATACAAACGGCTTCCCGCCGGAAAAGTGGCAAAAGATGCAACCATTGTGGCCAATGTGGAAGGGCGCTATGATGAAAATACCGGCACCAATGAGGCGGAAGCCCGTCAGATCATCGACTGGCTCAACCTGATCGAGCCGACGGCGGCAAGAACCTACCCCGTTGTCGGTATTGCCTGCTCGACCGTACAACAGCGCGATCTGATCGCCGGGCAGTTGCTCAAGATCAGGCAACGCAAGCAGCCCGGTTTTGAAAAAATACAACAAATGCTGCTGAGCGGCCTTGGCGTTTACCAGTTTGCCGAACTCCAGGGGCAACACGTCGATATCCTGCTCATCTCCCTGACACACGGCACGACCGATGCACACGGCAGCCTGACCCGCCACCTGCATTTCTGGAATAGCCAGTTGGGATTCAATCAGTTGCACGTTGTCCTGACCCGTGCTACCCAAAAAATGTTTATTGCGCATTCCATCCCGACGGGTTTGTATTCCGTGCTGGCTGCCGACAAAAATTTCCTCGGCACGTGTATCCTTTCGCACCTGGTCACTTTTGCCGACCACCTGCAACAGGGCGATCAGACGGCGGCGGAAGAGCAACTTCAAAAAATGAAGGGATTGCTTAACTATACGGAGTCGTTCTATCCGTTTTCGACCTTTATGGAGGAGGTCGAAATTGCACTGCGGCCCTACTTTGAGCCGAGCCAGATGCTGCGCAATGCTCCGGCCGCCGGAGTAAGGGTTCCCCTGTTCCTGCAAGCCAGGAGCAAGAAAGAGCACAGCAGCGTCCTACTGTTCGACGGCGTACTTGCCGAATCGCCAATGCCTTCTTATGAGTGGGAACAGAAAATGAAACACTTTTTCAAGCGCAACAAAATCGAAGCGATTCCGGCGCTATCCGTGCAATGGTGGAAAAGCCCGAAGCAGGAGGCCCGGCGACTGGCCAGCCGCCTGTTGCGTGGGGAATAACGCGCAAAACTTATCCTGAAGGGCGGCAAATACAAGGCAGCATCTCACAGGATTCCGGTATCTGGCAAGGTGTATCAATTGAACAAAATGCCATGATGAAAGTAATCCTTGCCCTGCTGCTGTGTACCGCCTGCACCCATGCCGCCACATGCCAAACTGCCGGAAGCGCCATTAATTGTCCGCTCCGACTGGATTCTGTGATCAGTTCATTTTTTGATCCCGGTGTGTCCGATTACCGCGATACTCAACGCAAGTACTACAGTTATGACAGCCTCGACAGGAATACCGTCATTCTGGAGCAACGCAGCCAGGATGCTACGCCGTTCATCGTGGAAAATTATACCCGCGACCTGTACGAATACCCTGCCTCGAACCAAAAAGGCATCCTGCGTCAGCATTGGGATACCATTCAGCATCAGTGGAACGACTACCACTATACCCTGATTACCAATACACCCGACGGGGCTTTGCTGGAAACCCTGAGCCAACTGTGGGATACCACCGGCTTGCAATGGATCAACAACAACCTGTCGGTCAATAACTATTACCCCGGCGGTACGGTCCAGTCCTGGACGTCGCTGGCCTGGAGTCCGGCTTCCAACACATGGGATACCCTGGAGGTGATATTGTATACGGCTACCGGCCAGACGCAGTATCGCAAGAGAACCGCGTTTGAACAATTGATAAACACGTACAGCGGCAGCGGGTTGCTCGAGGAGTTCAGGCGTATCCGATGGGATAATGCCACACAGAGCTGGATAAACGACTTCCGGTTTCAGTATACCTACGACGATCAGGATCGCCTGGTCGAAACGCTCCGCCAGCAATGGGATATTCCGACCGGGGTATGGAACAACAGTTCCCGCACCGTCAATTCCTTTATCAACAACTGGGCGCTGCCGGATACAAGTTTGCAACTCACCTGGCAATCTGCCATGTCCAACTGGCGGCCGCTTTCCACCACCACCTTTGCGATCCAGGGCGATACACATCGTCTTGCCGTATACAACTGGAATATCCCCCTGGCAATATGGCGGTATCAATACCGGTACGATTCGATTTTTAATGCCAATGGGCAACTCTCGGCCCGTTTTGAATACAAGGGCAATACGCAGACCTATCTGTCGTGGGTCCAATACAAGCGTTACCTGATCGGGTATAACACCTTGCAGCAGTTGGCGTACCGGGACCAGTACATCTGGGACCCTTCCATCAACCAGTGGCTTCCTTACGAAAACCGGACCCTGGAGTATTTCCCCGATTCGGCCTTGCAAAAACAGGTCGTTATTTACCGATTCCCAAGCGTAAGCAATCCGGGCTTCCCGCTTCCTCCCTTGCGCGTCACGGAATGGTACGAACCGAGGCCACCGCATCCGATCCAGTACGTATATTCCGATACGCTCAAGAGTTTTAGCACGATCTGGAACCCCAATGGTCTGGACGTTTATTATTATTCAGAATGTAGCGGAGCCGTTTCTTCTGTATTTGATAAAAAAACGCCATCGTTTTCGTGTTTTCTGCCCAATCCGTTCTACCCCGGCAGTTCGATCACCTGCGAAAACATTGATTCCGAAGCGATGATTGACCTGGAGGTATTCGATTTAAGAGGCCGTCTGCTCATCCGGCAGTCTACCTGGCCGGACCAAATCTCGCTGCCCGGAATAACAGCGGGGCTGCACTCCGTACAGGTCAGACAAAACGGTCGCCTGCTCTTTTCAGGCCTGTTATATTTTGCAGAAGGGTAATATATTGCCCGGAGCGCGGAATTTATTTATACAAATAATAGCCGCTCCAATGCCAGTCTGTCGCACACATGACGTTTTTGAAGCCCTTTTTAATACCCCAAACCGGTTATTGGCATCGCTTTTGTTTTCTCCTGCAAAACATTCAATGAAAAATAGCAATGAGAAAACTTTTCCTATTAATCCTGTTGGCAGTTTGCCTGCAAACGCAGCCCATCAGGGGCCAAAATCAAGAATTCCCAAATGCCGTACACGCCAAACTCAATTTCTTTGACTATGGCACGCTAAACGACGAAGACCTTCGCCTGAGCCAGGGCTTCGAATTGGGCTACTTTAGAAATATCGCACCGTTTCTCAACGTCGGTATTCCCTTTAAACTGGGATTGGCCAAGTTGCCCGGCATCACGGAAAATACGGTCACGACAAGCCTGGATCTGGTATTCCACCTGGGCAACATGCGCAACGACGCTAAAATATCTCCCTACGTCTTTGGCGGAGCGGGATACTTTCTTGAAGACTTTGACAACGGACACCTGCAATTGCCATTTGGCGCTGGCCTGAATTTCCGGATTTCCAAATACGCGTTTATCAACGTTCAGGGCGAGTACCGCAAAGCGACGAATGACCTCCGCGACAACGTACAGGTTGGCGCGGGTTTCGTTTACCTGTTGCACAAGTCGGATCCCAAACCTGTTGAAGCGCCCGACCGGGATAAAGACGGCGTAACGGATGCGCTGGACAAATGTCCTGACAAGGCCGGACCCGCCGCAGCGCTGGGCTGCCCGGATGCCGACTTTGACGGAATTGGCGACAACGAAGACGAATGTCCCTATGATGCCGGTCCGATAGACACCAAAGGCTGCCCGGATTATGACAAGGATGGTTTTGCCGACAAAGACGACGAATGTCCGACTGAGCCCGGCCGCTGGAATGGCTGCCCCGATACCGATTTTGACGGTGTGCCCGACAAAGACGACCAGTGCCCCACAGAGGCCGGTACCGCTGATAATAACGGCTGCCCGGATGTGAAAGACAGCGACGGCGACGGTTTTGCGGATAAAGACGACAAATGCCCGGATGTGGCAGGTTCGTTCGACGGCTGTCCCGATTCGGATGGCGACGGCGTGGCCGACAACCTCGACAAATGCCCGAATGCGCCCGGTCTGCCCGAAAACAAGGGCTGCCCGGATGAAAAAGACAGCGACGGCGACGGTGTAGCCGACAAAAACGACAAGTGCCCGAATACACCGGGTCTCGCCACCAACTACGGTTGCCCTGAAGTAAAACAGGAGACCAAGGAACGGCTGGCATTTGCCACAAAGGCCGTTCAGTTTGAAACCGGCAAGGCGACGCTCAAAAACCAATCCTTTGCCATTCTGGATGAAATTGTCGATATCATGCGGCAATATCCCGATTATACGCTGTCCATCAGCGGGCATACGGATAATGTGGGCGATGAGCGCGACAACCTCCGCCTGTCGGAGTCGCGCGCCAAAACCTGCTATGACTACATGATGTTCAGGGGCATCAAAGCCAACCGCCTGCGTTTCGCCGGATTTGGTGAAAACCGTCCGATCGCTGAAAATGATACCAGAGAGGGGCGCGAGCAAAACCGCCGCGTGGAATTCGAACTGGTTCTGGAGTAAGTACTTCGGCGTAGAGGAAGTGTTGGCACGCAGATGACACAGATTGAATGGATTGACACAGATTTTAATACTTTTTATCACTTTTATCAGTGAAAATCAGTGTCATCAGCGTGCCAACCACTCTTACATATTAATCCGCGCTAATCTGT